>Ga0315276_10000139_pt1 | contig 59078 bp, 51 predicted proteins | sample YL17G05_0_MG_FD_204542 | JGI IMG/M metagenome (GOLD analysis project Ga0315276, IMG submission 204542) | Sediment microbial communities from Yellowstone Lake, YNP, Wyoming, USA - YL17G05_0 | ecosystem: Environmental > Aquatic > Freshwater > Lake > Sediment | place: USA: Wyoming | collected...
TTAAAAAAATCATAATGCTTACAGGAGACAATCATAAAGTAGCTAAATCTGTCGCTGAAGAAATCGGAGTTGATGATTTCCAGGCCGAGCTTCTTCCGGAACAAAAACTGCAATTTGTCGAAAAGCTGCAAAAACAGGGAAGCGTTGTCGGTATGATCGGCGATGGCATAAATGATGCTCCGGCATTAGCTTTAGCTGATGTGGGTATTGCTATGGGTGCAGCCGGTACGGATGTAGCTGTTGAAACGGCAGATGTAACTTTGATGAATGATGATTTGTCGCGGGTCGTGAACTTTATGGTCATGTCGCGGAAGGTTATGTCGCGTATCAAACTCAATATCTTTTTTTCCATTATATACAATGTAGTTGGGTTTATCCTTGCCGGCTTTGGGATGCTCACGCCTATAGTGGCGGTTGTTTTTCAGGAGGCGGGTTGTATTACGGTAGTTTTCAGTTCAACGCTGCTGTTGTGGGCAAAAACGGAATCGCTTTTTACTATACCCCCGACTGTTGAAAACGCCATTATAGAAAATGTTTCGCAGTGTGCATAAATGTTGAAAACAATAAAATAAATGAAAGGTAAAAGTCATGAAAAAGATGAAATCTGAAAATTGTGGACCGGGATGTGATTGCGGGAAGCCTTCGGGAAATACAAAAGCAAAGGCCATAATCTGCCTGATTGTGCTGTTGGCAGTATGCGGCATTTTTGTTTACAAAGCAAAGAGTGCAAAACAGAGCGTCCCGGCCAATACGGAAACAGCGTTTGCCGCCCCCACTGCAAACCAGGTAAATGGGCAGGAAACAGCAGTGCCAACTATCGACAAAGAGAAACCCGTAGTTAAACCGGTTGAGGACAAGAAAAGAGTGGGCGAGTTCCTTGATTCACTTGCTTCACTGAACAAAGTGGCTATCAATCAGGACGCCGTATTTGTCTTCGTTCCTGCCAAGGGAAACGACACAGCCGATAAGGAAACCACAGATGCGATAACATCTGCCCAACAAAAATTAAAATCCAGTGGTGTAAGTATCGGCTTATATACCTTACAGTCGAGTTCGCCCGAATACGCCAATATTGCTGCTCAATTGCCCCCGCCGGGGATTCTGGTCATGAGCAAAGGCCGCGGCACGGGATCTGTATCTGGAGAAATAACTGAAACGAAAATACTGCAGGCTTATGTTGCATCCTCGCGCGCGGGAGGCTGTGGACCCTCATCCCCAGGTTGTAGCCCTTCATCCCCAGGTTGTGGCCCTTCATCCCCAGCCATAGGCCCCAGGTTGTAAATAAGGACAATATGATGCTCGAATATATTACAAACACATTGCAGCAAGTGGCTTCAGAACCGTTAGGACTGGCCTTTGCCTTGTTCCTTGGCATAGTAAGTGCCGCCACCAGTGCTTGCTGCACGCTCCCTGCGTTGGGGATTCTGGTTGGCTATTCCGGCGCTCAAGCAAATGACAATCGAAAGACGGCCGTCAAGGCCGCGCTGCTCTTCACTCTGGGGACGATTGTCTCCCTGATGATTATTGGGGGAATCGCCGGGTTCGTCGGCCAGGTTGCTCAAAACGCTCTGGGCCGATATTGGAAAGTCTTTGCCGGTATAGTGGCGGTCTTTCTCGGCTTGGCAGCCCTTAACCTATTGCCCTTTAAACTCTCATTTGGCAAGTTCGATAGGGTCAAAAGCAGGCTGGGAAAATCCGGAGCGGTGTTGGCCGGTCTTATCCTGGGCGGCATCGTCGCCGTCAGCTCCCTGCCATGCAATCCCGGCATTTTCATCGTCATCGGAGCGGCGATTCTGCAAGGGAAAGTCTTCTGGGCGACACTCATGCTGGCGATGTTCGCCATCGGTTTCAGCCTGCCGCTGGGAGCGGTGCTGTTGGGAATTTCGTTAAGCAAGGTCAGCCTCGCCGCCAGGGGCGCTGACGCCGCGATTCGCTGGATCGCCGGAGCGGTTCTCGTCATCGCGGGGTTCTATTTTATGGTCACTTTTTGAAAGAAATTTTAATAAGACAGAAGAAAAAAACAAAAGAAGCTCTTAACATTTACAATCGTGTACGTGATGAGATTAATAACTTCGTGGAGACGCTTTCTGAGATGTGTAATTATTAAGATGTTTGTTTAGTCGGAAGTAAGCACCTATAATATCTTTGACTGCTCAACAACAACAGGAAAGAAAGTAGTTATGAATAATCCACCAGAAAAGATAAGCGCTATAACAAAAGCTTTGTCTTTATTCGTGGCGTGTGGCATAATTTTTGGTTTAATTCTTGGTAAAACCAGTCCGGCTTTTGGTTCGAGCTTAGCTAAGTTTATTCCCGTGGGGCTCTTTCTAATGATCTTTCCTCAGATGGTTAAGGTGGATTTGGGAAAAGTGAAGGAAGCTTTTCGCGGCGGAAAACAATTGTTAATTACCCCTCTTTACAACTATCTTTGCAGCCCGTTTCTCGTCTTCTTACTTGCATATATATTTCTTCCCGATGAGCCGTATTTAAGAACTGGTTTAATCCTGACCGGAGTAGCTCCCTGCATTCCTATGGTCGGGAATCTCAGGCGGCAATCTATCCCTTTCTGCCACTCTCTCAGCAATGGACTCGATTTTGCAGGTGTTTTTAACCCCCTTCTACATTGCTCTATTAGTTTGGGCGGTACCCTACGACCAAAGTATTATTCTTAAACTTATTGCTATGTATCTGGGACTGCCTTTGATTGTGGGAAATATTGTTCGGTACGGAATATTAAAATATAAAGGAGAAGAGGGATTGGAAAGATTAGAGCCGTACCTGGAGAAGACTTGGCTTATTGGCTTAGTTTTTACTCTGGTGGTGATGTTTTCCAGTGGGGGAGAACACATTCTGGCTAACCCCTGGCATCTGGCAAGAATTGCCATACCTCTAATTATATTTTTCTTCATCCAGTTTATACTTATCTTTAAAACCTGCAAGAACTTAAACTTGAGTTACGAAGATTCTGTAAGCATCGCCTTTAACGGCACCGGAATGAACTTCGAACTGGCTATTGCTATTGCCCTTTCCGCTTTTCCGGCACGAGTTGCTGTAGCCACGGTGATGTGTCCTTTGATCGAGGTACCTGTGATGCTGATGTTGGTTAGATATGCCAAGAATCGTCGCTACCAATTTACAAAATCGAAGGAAGTGGGGGAAAACCATAATAGAGATTTGGCATCTTTTCGTCGACAAGTAGTTGCACATGCTTTGATGTCCCGGGCGAAACAGAAGACACAAACAAATGAAACAGGTAGTTTTGATGCAAAGTTAGTTGACACGGAGAAGCTGCCTGAGATTTTGATTAAAAAGGGAAAATAAAATGCTTGATGCCAAAATGAAAGAATTGATTGCTATTGGAGCTTCTGTGGCTTGCAATTGCCATCCTTGTGTAGAGTTTCATATCGGCAAAGCAAAAGAGTTGAATATTGAAACTGAACATATAAAGCAGGCCATTGAAGTTGGCAAAATGGTTCGCAAGGGAGCAGCCGACCAGATGGATGAACTGCTTGAAGATATATCAAAGGAATTTTGAGGTGTTTTATGGTTGACGAGTCAAATGAAGAAATCAAGAAAATCGTCCGTGAAGGTTATTCCAAAGTTGCCAGACAAGGCAGTTCCTGTTGCGGACCCAAAAAATCCTGTTGCAGCAGCACAAATACGGCAGAGGATATCAGCAAAAAAATCGGGTACAACGATGAGGATATGAAAAGTGTCCCCGATGGTGCCAATCTCGGCTTGGGCTGCGGAAACCCCATTGCATTGGCCTCGCTTAAAATAGGCCAAACGGTTCTTGACCTCGGCTCTGGTGCCGGCTTCGATTGTTTTCTTGCTGCAAAAAAAGTCGGGCCGAGCGGAAAGGTTATTGGTGTCGATATGACCCCTGCCATGATTGAAAAAGCCAAAAAAAATGCTCAAAAAGGTAATTATCAAAATGTAGAGTTTAGGCTTGGTGAAATCGAAGATTTGCCGGTTGATGATAATTCTGTTGATGTGGTAATTTCAAATTGTGTCATTAATCTGGTACCTGACAAGAGCAAAGCTTTTGCGCAGGCCTATCGTGTGTTAAAGCCAGGCGGCCGGCTTATGGTTTCGGATGTGGTCTTGCTCAAAACGCTTCCAATATCGATTCGCAATTCGGTCGAGGCTTACATCGGGTGTCTTTCCGGTGCGATGATGAAAGATGAATATCTCAAAGTAATTGCCGGTGCCGGTTTCAAAAATGTAAAAATTCTTAATGAAACACCCTTTCCTCTTGATATTATGGCTAATGACCCAACAGCAAAAGCTATTTTGGATGCTCCAAAAGTATCTTCGGAAGATTTAAAATCCGTTGAAAACTCGGTGGTGAGTATAAAAGTTTCTGCGACCAAATAATCGGAGATTAAAAATGACATCAGGCATAACAAAACGATTATCTTTCCTCGACAGGTTCCTTACCCTCTGGATATTTATAGCGATGACCGTCGGCGTCGCATGGGGCTATTTTTATCCCGGCGTCGTTAATTTCTGGAACAAATTTCAGTACGACACAACCAACATCCCCATCGCCGTCGGCCTTATTTTGATGATGTACCCCCCTCTTGCAAAAGTAAAATATGAAGAGCTCGGCAGGGTTTTCCGTGATTATAAAATACTCGGCTTGTCGCTGGTCCAAAACTGGATAATTGGGCCTGTCCTGATGTTCGTCCTGGCGGTTTTGTTTTTGCGAGGTTACCCGGAATATATGGTCGGCCTGATTCTGATAGGGCTTGCCCGCTGTATCGCTATGGTGATTGTATGGAACGAGCTTGCAGAAGGCGACAGCGAATATGCGGCGGGGCTTGTGGCGTTTAATTCGATTTTCCAGGTATTGTTTTTTTCCGTTTACGCTTATATTTTTATAACGGTCCTGCCGCCTCTGATTGGCTTGAAAGGGGCCGCTGTAAACATAACCATTTCACAGATAGCCAAAAGCGTGTTTATTTATCTGGGGATACCGTTCATTGCGGGCGTGGTTACAAGGTTCAGCCTGATAAAAATCAGGGACAAGGACTGGTATCAGGCCAAATTCATTCCCAAAATCAGCCCCCTGACGCTGATAGCTTTGCTTTTTACCATCGTTGTTATGTTTAGCCTGAAGGGCAATTTTATCGTTACTTTGCCGATGGATGTTGTGCGAATAGCTGTGCCTTTATTGGCATATTTTATAATAATGTTCCTCGGCACTTTCTTTATGAGTGCGAAAATGGGGGCAAATTACAAACAGTCGGCGACTTTGTCTTTCACGGCTGCCTCAAACAATTTCGAATTAGCGATAGCGGTGGCCGTTTCTGTTTTCGGCATTAACTCAGGCCAGGCATTTGCAGCGGTCATTGGGCCTCTGGTCGAAGTGCCGGTACTTATAAGCTTAGTTAACGTATCGTTGTGGATACGGCGAAAATACTTCATAAGCTGAGCCATTCCGGCGAGCGTGCATTCATTGTTGACATTCCAAACGCCGGCGGTGTATAGTATCGCAGAAGTCATAAATATTTAAGGGAGTGTTGTATATGAATCCTGCGATATTCAAGGCGTATGATATAAGAGGGGTTTATCCCGAAGAGATAAGCGAAGAGGATGCGTGGAAAATCGGCTGGGCCAGCGCGAGGTTTTTGCGGTCGCTGCTGAGCGGTTTTGAGCGAGGCCAGGCCAATTCACAGGCAGTATGCGTCGGGCGGGATATGAGAACGCACAGCGAATCACTGGCCGGCGCTTTGATTGATGGGATAACCGCAAGCGGCGGGAACGTGATTGACATCGGGATGATTGACACGCCGCAGATGTATTTTGCGATAAATCATCTCGGCACCTGCGGTGGCGTGCAGGTAACGGCATCGCACAACCCGGCAAAATATAACGGGTTCAAAATATCCGGCGCCGGCGCCAAGCCGGTCGGCGTCGATACGGGCCTGAAGGACATAGAGCATATTGCGATGGCCCTGCTGCATACGAAGGGCAAAACAAGCGGCTCGGTGGAAAAACGCGACCTGACAATCGAATATAGAAGTCACGTGCTGAAATTTCTGCGGTCGAATATAAGGCCGCTGAAGATTGCGATTGATGCCTCCAACGGAATGGCGGGCAAAATGGTGCCTGCGGTTTTCGGTGAGCTGCCGATAGAGATAGTAAAGCTTAACTTCGAGCATAAAGGGGTCTTCAAGCACGAGCCGAACCCTCTTATAGAAGAGAATCTTGCAGACTTGAAGGCCGCCATAAAGAAAAACAAGTGCGATTTCGGGATATGTTTCGACGGCGATGGTGACAGACTGATAATGGTTGATGAGAAGGGACAGACCATCAACTGCGACCTGCTTACGGCGCTGATGGTGCCATATTTCCTGAAAATCAAGCCCAAGTCGGTGATTGTCTACGACCTGCGGAGCAGCCTTGTGGTTTCGGAAGAGATTCTCAAGGATGGCGGCATACCTCGCCGGGAGCGGGTCGGTCACGCCTTTATGAAGAAGGCGATGCGTGACTCGCACGCCATATTCGGCGGGGAGCTTTCCGGCCACTTTTATTATCGTGACAACTACTATACCGATTCAGGCCTGATAACGATGGTCCACGTATTGAACATAGTCAGTGACGCCAAGGTGCCAGTCAGCGAGCTTATCAGGCCGCTACGGAGATACTTCAACAGCGGCGAGGTAAACTTCAAGGTCGAGGACAAGAAAACCAAAATGGAGGAGCTTGCCAGAAGATACCACGATGCACAAATCGATTATCTCGACGGCATTACAGTGCGGTATAAGGACTGGTGGTTTAACAGCAGGCCGAGCAATACTGAGCCGCTGCTGCGACTTAATGTCGAGGCGAAGACCAAGGAGCTGCTTGACGAGAAGTTTTCCGAAATTTCGAAGATGCTTGGCGAAGCGGAATAATAGCGGATAGCGTATGGCGTATAGCGGATAGTGAGGAAATAATATGGAGATATACACGAAGACGTTTCAGACGCCGAACGGCCTGGTGGAAGGCGTGCAGACCAAATGGGCGGGATTCAGCATTTTATTGGCGGCAGGCTCAAAAGGGTTTTTGGCCTGTCCTGCGGTTGATGTCGAGGCATCTGAAAGATACGGCGTCGCAGCGGCGCTGGTGGAAAGCACGCCTGCCAATCCGATAGGGACACTGGAGCGGTTTCCGAACCGCAGGATTACGAAGGTAAATGCAAAAGCCGCCGCACTGGGCATCAGGGAAGGTATGAATGTTGCCGATGCCTTTGCGCTTATTGCGTAAAGATTTAACTAAATTATTGACCTGTAACGGAGAGAAACTATGAGGACAGGAAAGTTTTTGCCTCCTTTGGCCGCTGTTATAGCGGTGTTTTGTTGTTCTGTTCTTTATGGCGCCGCGGAACCCCCGCCGGCAGACCAGAGCGGCCAGGCGCTGGCGGACATCAGGGAGCTGAACGTTTCCATCGAATACCCCGACGATGAGCCGAACATAGCTAATCTGCCGTGGAAAGAGATTCAGGACAATGTAGAGAAGAGACTTAAAGGGGCCGGTTTAAAAATAGCCTCTGAACATTATCAGGAAATCAAGGCGACGGCCATTGAAATTCCTGAACTTGTGATTTCTGTCGAGGCGAGAATCTATGATTCCCAGAGATATGTTTTGCACGTTCAGTCCTTTTTGTCGAGAGTGGTATATTTGGCCAAAGAGCGTCGGCTGCTTATAAGAGCCGATGTCTGGAAGTCGACTCCGGAGATGCTGATGACTCCTGTACGATACGTATCAAGTGTGATTCCTTCACTGCTGGCAAACCAGGTTTTAGTATTTGTTAATGATTACTCTAAGGCCAATCCGGCCGGCGTTACTGTGTCTGATGTCAATACAGCCGGTTCAGGTTCTCTAAAGGCCGCCAAAGAGCGGGCGAAACCGGCCGTCGAGCAGCCGGCAGTCGAGTATAAATACGTCTCATCAAAAAACGGCGAGGTTTTCCACAAGGCTGGTTGTGCTTCAGCCAAAAGAATATCCCCTGGAAATCTTGTTGGCTACAACAGCCGGGATGAAGCCATACAAGCCGACAAAAGACCCTGCAAACAATGCAAACCGTAATAACAATTGTCGACTGTCGATTGGAAATTCTATGAGATTTCAGTTTGTAGTTTGCAAGGTGATGCAGAAGGAGGCGTATTTTTGCGCCGCACGGTCGAAAAACATCGTCGATGTGGTACTAATGCCGCAGGGCCTGCACCAAGAGCCGACCAAACTGCGAGACGAGGTCCAAAAAACGCTCGACCGCACAACCGATTTGCAAAATAAGCCCTACGATGCTTCGCTGTTGGGCTACGGCCTTTGCAGTAACGGCATCGTGGGATTGTCCGCGAAGATTCCTGTTGTTGTGCCGCGCGGCCACGACTGCATCACACTGCTGCTTGGCTCAAAGGAAAAATATCAGCAATATTTTGACAGCCATCGAGGCATTTACTGGTTCAGTCCCGGCTGGATAGAAACCAACAATCAGCCCGGCAAGGAACGATACGAACAAACGCTAAAGGAATACATCGAAAAATACGGTGAGGACAATGCCAGATACCTGATGGAAACCGAACAGAACTGGATGAAAGAATATCAGTGGGCGACGTATATCGACTGGGGACTCGGCGATTCTGAAAAATGCAGGGAATACACAAAGCGATGTGCGGAATTTCTCGGCTGGAACTACGATGAATTAAAAGGCGACAGTTCGCTGATGCAAAGACTTGTCGACGGCCGGTGGGACACAAGCGAGTTTTTGATTGTAAAGCCGGGCGAAAAAATTGCAGAAGATCTTACCAGCGCCGGAATAATAAAGGCAGAGTAAAGAGAGGCTTCTTTCAGTTATGTATTTAATCAAAATCGTAATTGTGGCGGTCGGCCTGGCGATGGACACCTTTGCGGTTTCAATCGTCAGCGGAAGCACATACAAACAGCTAAACATAAAACACGCCTTCAGAATGGCTCTTTTTTTCGGCGGCTTTCAGGCATTTATGCCGCTGGTAGGCTCACTGGCGGGGCTGACCGTAAAATCATACATAACAGGCTATGACCACTGGGTCGCCTTTGGAATCCTGGCTGCTGTCGGCGGCAAAATGTTTTACGAATCGTTCAAAATCAAGGCTGCACAGGAAAATCTCGACCCGTCCAATATCCTGATACTGCTGGTTCTGGCTGTTGCCACCAGTATAGACGCCCTCGCTGTCGGGGTAACCCTTTCGTTTTTTGGGGTGCCGATTGGAACTGCTGTAACGATTATCGGCCTGATAACCTTTGTGCTTTCCTGGCTTGGCGTTTTTATCGGCAAAAGATTCGGGCACTTTTTTGAAAACAAGATTGAAGCTCTCGGCGGCCTTATTCTCATCAGCCTGGGGGTGAAGATATTATTTGAGCATTTGCTTGCCTGATGTCCTTGCAGAAACTTTGAAAAACAATATAATCAGCTTAATCCGCTTTCATAGGGCAGGAGTTTATGAAACCAAAAGTATTTTTTATTAAAGCTTCGGTCGCGGACGGTGAGAAGATAATCTCTCAAAAGTCCGTCAGGCTGTTTAAGGCGGGCAGGTTCGCCGACCGCTTTAAGGCGAACGATTTTACCGCCGTCAAGGTCCATATCGGCGAGGCCGGCAACAATACGTATATCACGGCGCCGTGTATCAAGGGATTGGTCGATGAACTGCTTGCGTTGAAGACAAAACCTTTCGTTACCGACACCAGCACTTTGTATACCGGCAAAAGACACAATGCCGTTGACCATACTATTTTGGCCTCGAAACATAATTTTGATATGCAGGGGCTGGGCGTGCCGTTTATCGCACCGGACGGCCTGTTCGGGACGTCCGAAACGGCGGTGCAAATCAACGGCCTGCTCAACAAGGAAGTTTTTATCGCCTACGATATTGTCAGGTGTCAGTCTATTCTTTCGATAGCCCACTTCACGGGTCATATTGCCACCTGCGCCGGCGCCACGCTTAAAACTTTGGGTATGGGCTGTGCGAGCAGAAAAGGCAAGATGAGACAGCACGCGGCACTGAAGCCGCAGGTCAAGGACAACTGCACGCTTTGCGGACAGTGCTTTAAGTATTGCCCTGCCGATGCCATCACGCTCGGTGCGGTCAAGGCGCATATCGACAAGGACAAGTGTATCGGCTGTGCCGAGTGCCTGGCGATGTGCAGGTTCGATGCGATAACTTATGATTTCGAGATAGAGAGCGAAATATTGCAGAAAAGTATGGTTGAACACGCAGCCGGGGCGTTGAAAGGAAAAGAAAACTGCTCGGCGTTCTTCAATTATATTATCTCGGTCACAAAAGATTGCGATTGTTTCGATACGCCTGATATGCTTAAAATAGTCGCCGATATAGGCATAGCAGCCTCGACCGACCCTGTGGCGGTTGATAGTGCGGCTTTGGATTTAATAGAGGAAAGCGGCAAAAAGCTGGCAGAGCTGGTGAAAAGCAGCAGACCGCGTCTCGACCCGCGTCATCAAATCCGCCACGCTGAACGCATCGGCCTGGGCAGCGCCGATTATGACCTCGTAGAGATTGATTAGCAGATTCGGAAATTTAAATATGTCACTTGGGCAGATAATAAGAAAAAAACGCGAGGAGCTAAACCTGACCCTCGATGAGGTCGGCAGCAGCGTAGGCTTTTCAAAGCCATACCTGTCCACCATCGAGACCGGCAGGGTGAGACATCCGCCCAGCGACGAGTTGTTAATAAAACTTGAGAAAGCACTTGGGTTTGAACCGGGATTGTTGCTGCACATCGCCCATCTCGAAAGCCTGCCGTCTGATATTCGTCAGGAATACGAATCAGCCAAGGCCGAGAAACAAAAATGGCAGCAGTTTATCAAGAATATCGTTCATTCAAAACCCGATGCAGACAAACTCAATGCGCTTCTTGCGGAAAGCGAGCTGGACGTCAAAGGGGACACTGCCTCGCTGGCGGCAGGCCGATTGGTGCCGGTGATAAACAAGGTTGCTGCGGGCTATCCGAGCGACTTTAACGATTTGGATTATCCTGCCGGGGTGGCGGACGATTATGTTCGCTGCCCGGATTTGCACGACCCGAATGCCTTTGCGGTGCGGGTTGTCGGCGATTCGATGGAGCCGAGGTTCTGCGAAGGGGACATAGTGGTCTTTTCGCCCGTTGCGGAGGTGCATAACGGCGATGATTGTTTCATCCGGTTTTCAATGCCGCACGAGACGACCTTCAAGAGGGTGTTTTTCGAGCCGGAAAACAAGGTTCGGCTTCAGCCGCGGAATGATAAGTATCCGCCGATAATCATTGACGGCAAGCGCATCAACGGCCTCTACCGCGCCGTCATAAAATACGAAAGATTATAGTTATTGAAAAAAAGTGATGTTTATCTGTGAATGATCATAGCTTTTTTATCCTTTGGATAATATAGTACTATCCTCTATAAAGTTACTGGTAAAAAATAGCCGAAGTATATTTATGCTGTGTTCTGATAAAAAGCATCACTGCAGAACAAGGCTACGGAAAACAAAGAAAATATAAGCATAAAAAAGGGTAGGAGAAGGAGAATTATGGGAAATTGGCTTGATTGCACAATATCACCAGGGCAATTTACTGGGGAGTATGCTGTTCAAGGTAAGTTATTTGATGGCACAGGATTTTCGCTGTTTGCGGAGAAGAGTGATATAAAATTCGACAGGGAGCCTACACGAGACAAGCCGGTAGAAGGGCAGATTCGTATCGTCCACTTGGATGAAAAAGATGATTTATTGTTGGTTGCTCTTCCCAAACCGACGTTTGAAAACGGCCAAACAGTAACCATCAAAAGAAGCCAGGCCATCAAGGAGTAATGAGTGATTTTGTCAAACCTTGAAATCCAGAGAGCACTGGATGATAGAAGGCTCATTATTGAACCACAACCCCAGCCCAAAAGACCGGAGATTGGCAAGTATTGTCCGTATGATACCCATTCAGTTGACCTCAGACTTCATTCTGAAATAACAGTCCCTCAGTCCGGTGCATTCGTCTACGACCTAACACAAAGTGGCAGCTTGGCAGAGTTAATTTCCAAGTATTCTGAAAAACGTATTTTAATGAAGAACCAGCCTTTTCACTTAGAACCACAAAAATTCATCCTTGCGAGAACTCTGGAAAAAATTGGATTGCCAATAGGAAAGTGCCCGCCGTACTTAGCCGCTCGAATTGAGGGTAAAAGCAGCAGGGCTCGATGCGGAGTGCTTGTGCATTTTACAGCACCAACCGTTCACCCCGGCTGGGAAGGACCACTAACGCTTGAGATAATTAATCTCGGTCCAACAACATTTGCGCTTCATCCGGAAATGCCGATAGCCCAGTTAATCGTTGAGCAAGTTTGGGGAGATATATTCGAGAAACCAAGCCAGTTCCATAATCAATCAACACCTGAGGGACTATAATAATCATCTACTATTCCGTTTTGTGCGGATTTCCTCGATTATATATTTTGCCCTGCGACGGCCAGGACTAATGCGAAGACCTTTGCGGCGCCGGCTTCTTTTAATGTTTTTGCACACTCATTCAGCGTAGCGCCGGTGGTTTTTACATCGTCTACAAGGCAAACCTTTCTGCCGGCGAAACTATGACCCCGCCGAACGGCAAAAGCGCCCGCAACGTTGGCAGCACGCACAACCGCATTTGCCGTCTGAAATTTGGTCCGGCGAATCCTGACAAGGTCGGTATTTGTCCCTGCAGCGGGATGTTTCAATCTTTTGGCCAGGACCAGCGACTGATTATAGCCGCGAAAAAACCTTCTCGACCAGTGCAGCGGAACAGGCACAAAAAGTTCCACGTCATTGTAAAAAGGGCTGCCCTGCATTGCGGAATCGGCCAGAAAGCCGAGAATCCTGTCCATTTCCGTTCGGCCATTTTTGAAGGCCAGTATCATTTCTCTCAGGCTGTCTGCGTAAATGCCGCTTCTGGCTATCCGGTCGAAATGAAATTCTTCCCCCTGACATTGGGGACAGGCGCCGTTGAGGATTGCGTATCTGCCGGCATCGCGACCGCAGCGGGGGCAATACTCGCCGCCCGTGCAGGAGTGTAATTTGTCCCAGCAGGAGCTGCAAAGGCCGCCTTCGGTCTCGCTGATGTTTTCTTTGCAGTTTATGCACACAGCGGGCCAGAGTAGATGATTTAAGCCTTGCAGGGTAAGAACGGCAGCCCGCTTTAGTCGGCTGGATGTCTGTTTTGGTTTTGTTGCCTGAGTCATTTTATTCCAGGTCATAAGCGCCGTTGTCCTTCGAGAGAAATCCTATTTTCTCCGTTGCGGTTTTATTATACAACTCAAGCTCGTCCTTTCCAGATGAAATGGTGTCGGTGAAACACTCTTCCTGCGAGCCTGTGTGTCCGTCGCACCAGGCGACATTGGTTTTCCCGCGGTGGCGGTATCCCTGCGTGCCGGCAATCTTCAGGCTGCTGTCGGTGTCACCATCCCATATTTGCGGCGCCCGCATAAATTTATTCGCCCCGCTGCTCCACTGCCCATCGCCGAAAAGCGCACATTGTGAGGGTTTGCCGACCTGGTTCAGCCTTGCCGGTATTTCAATGGTTTCATTCTCACCGTGACCGATGTAGCTGGTGTTGTAGTTATAGCCGGTATAAGGGTCGGCCTTGGTGTTGGAACTGCCCTTGAAAGAGGGGCACTGCTGAATTTTTTCAATTGTCTGTCCCTGCCACAATAGTCCCGGCACAACTTCCGTTTTGCCCTGGTTCGTAATAACGGTAAAATCCCAGCAATACTCGAATTTTTTGGCGCCTATTTTCCTCCTGTAGTGGGCTGTCGGGTAGTAATCATCATACATCTGCGTATAGGCCTGCACGGCCATAAACATCTGTCGCAGATTATTCAGGCAGCAGGTCTGCCTGCCCTGCTGGCGGGCATCGCTCATCGACGGCAGCATAATGGCCGTCAGCACCGAGATAATGACGATGACAACCAGCAGTTCCACAAGTGTAAAGGCTTTTCCGGACATTAATTGCATCCAATCGTGCATTTTCGCCAGTTATTGGCCAGCACCGCAAAGTCACGAAAATCGATAACGCCGTCCTCATACAAATCTGCGATTACGGCGGCGTTTTTATAGCTTGTTATATTACACAGCCAATAGTCTCCGAATATCGCCAGGTCGGAATAATCGACTTTACCGTCTACATTGAGGTCGCCTGCGGGGTGTTGGTAATCGCCGCCGCCCACAACATCGGAAAATCCGTCAATCTCTCCTTCACTGGGGCTGATATATTCCACCTTTATATATTTAATCCACTTTCGTCCCGTGTTCGGGTCGACAGCCAGAGCCGCATAATCGCTCGGCGCAAGGTCTCTAAGGTCAAACCCTGTCCCGCCCGCAGAGCCATCATAAAGCTCAATGGCATCGGCGACGGAAAGACCGCTAAAATCGGAAACGCTCAAAGCCGGGTCGACCGGCTTTAACCAGTCAAGCTCCGCAGCCCAACTATTGGCGTCCCTGTTCCACGCAAAGGCGTTTGTCGGAAAGGCCGTGTCACCATAAGGTCCGCTTGCGAAAGAATACCACGGCCCGCCGGCATTCTGTGCCACACTCACCTTTACCGGCTCGGCATTTACGCTCGCAGGATTTGTTAAAAAGCATTGGTCCATATCCGTATCAGGCGTTATGGGGTCTTCGCTGTTGTATCTGAAAAAGGGATTGCCGAACACGATAAAATCAATCCCGTAGAGATTGCCGATGTCATCTGACACTCTGTGGTCAAACCTGATAATGATATATGCGCCGCTTTTTATGGTAACAACTAATTTGCCGCCGTTGGGGTCGGTTTCGTAAGCCGGGCTGACCAGCGAGCAGGCATAAGTCTCTTCCTCCCAGTCATCGTATACCCATCTGGTCGGCTTGCCCAGGACTGAACAGGGGTCGTTGTATGGCGATGAGCCGAACGGCCCGCTGTAACTTACGACCCCGGCGGCAAAATCCGAGCCTGCCGCAGGTATCGTCGACAAAAACAGGATTAAAATGCAGACCGATTTTTTATACATTTTGTACCCTTCTAAACTTCGTAAGCAACAACCCGCCAATGCCAAGCAGTGTTATAGTAACCGGCTCGGGCACCGGCGTTGTCGGCAGATTTGCGGGCGGCCAGGCATCGGTCGTCTGAACGGCCCAGCCGTCCCACGAGCCGTCCGACAACACCCTGTCGGCAAATCCGACCGGCGCATCGGTCCAGTTTGTCCCGTCGCTGCCGGTAAAATATCCCCACCAGTCTGTTGGCCAGCCGTTCTGGCCGACATTCTGGTAGTCGCCGTAGCTGATGGTATTCAGAAATCCGTAGCTTTGTGTGTAATTCATAGTGCCGGCCAAATCCACCGCATCCATCAGGTCTTTGCCGTATTTTGTGCCGGCCTCCCAGCGGTAGCCGAAGGCATAACTTGCCGGCCCAAAGTCGACGACGACCACCGCCTCGTTGCTGCCGCTGCCGGCCCAGTACTCCACCAGGCAGTCGTCAAAGGTATACCCGCAGGCATTTGCAGCGATTACAAACACAACAACCACACTCATCACTCTCCTTGAAGCCATAATTTTTCTCCTTTCCTTCGAGCAAAAACAATAAATAAAAAAGCCGCTGTCCTCACAAAAGAACAGCGGCTTTGACAACAACTTAACTTAACGCCGGCTTGATTTACAGACAACCAATTTGGCCGGCAAGCCACATTTGCGTTCCAAATCGCGAGAACACATAAATGCGTTACCAACCACAGGCAGGTTTTCTGACTTGCGTCTTACCTTAAGACTCCTTCCCATCCATTAACTTGAATAGTGGAACGATTGTCTTCAGGATTTCCGGCTTTTGGGCCGGAGCAGGCGCTTACAGCGGCGCGACCGCCGCGGATTTTAACCGCGTTCCCGTTTTGATTATCCCCGGGCAAATGCCCGAAGACCTGTGATTAGGATATTAACTTTCCAAAAGAGCAAACTGCATTGCTTCTAACAAAACATTCCGCAGCCTTCAAGAGAAAAAATAAAAAATTTTTATTTTCTCATATACGCAACGATACCGGCCAGTATAAGAACAACCAGCACGCATATACCCAGGGCAAATATGAACAGCCACATAAAGCGTTTGTTTTGGCAGGTTATGAGATATTTGAGATACTTGTCACTGGCGGTGAAGGTCTTGTTCATCTGCATAATGCTGTCGGTCTGGCCGGTAATGTTCTGGTTCAGTTTGTTCACCGTCTCACTAAATTTGTTGAAGCCTTCCGCCATTTGCACATCAGCATCGGCAGCGGCGGCAAGCTGATGATTGATATTCACCAGCGCATCGGTCTGCCTGCCGGTCTCGACCGGAATCTTCTCGACCGCATCGATAAATTGCTGCTCTTTAGCAACCGATGTCTTTATCTGCTCAAAAAGCTGCTCGGTGAGCTTTTCCTGATTTTTCACAGCAGCCGGCAGGCTCTCCAGCAGTTCCGGCAGCTTGTTAATTTGATTTATAAGCATCTCTCGCTGAATAATCTGCTGATTCAGATGCTCCCTTATGTCCTGCAGGTTATCAATGAGCTTGTCGAAACCGGCCTGCATTTTTTCGAGAGATTCAGTTTTGCCGGGCGGCGGGACAGGTTTGACCACAACCTGGCTGTTCAGAACGGCCTGTTCATCGGCGGGTGTTTCCGGCGAGTCGATTATGCCGGGACTGATGAGGCCGTCAGCGTTTATATTGGGGTGATGATTCGCAGGCCATAATAAGCTGTTTTTCTGCAGCCAGCGTTTTATCTTCAGGAAAAACTCTTTCATTTGCCACACCTTCCGGAAAACATTATTTAACCCCAGTCAGGGTCGCCGTAAGGCACAGTTCGGCGGCACTATTAGAAATGTTTTCAGCCTTGTGTTCAAGAGGTTTTTGCAGCCTTTCGGTTATTCTTTTTCGGTCAGCAAATAAAGGTTGCAAAATCAGCTTTTTGCTTATATATTAACATCCTTTAGCCGGTTTTCGAAAGGATTATCAAATGAAAAGTGATGTAGCCGATTTTTCTCTTGCGCCGCAGGGCAAAAAGCGAATCTTATGGGCCGATAACGATATGCCGGTTCTGGCATCGATTCGGCAGCGGTTTGCGAAGAGCAAACCCTTAAAGGGCAAAAACGTTTCAGCCTGCCTGCATATAACCGCCGAGACCGCCAACTTAGCCAGGACCCTCAAGGCTGGCGGCGCAAACGTGGTGCTGTGCGCATCGAACCCGCTCAGCACGCAGGACGATGTGGCCGCCTCGCTGGTGAAGGATTTCCAGATACCGGTCTTTGCCGTCTGCGGCGAAAATCGCAGCACTTATTACAAGCACATATATGCGGCAATCGACCATAAGCCGGTGATTACGTTCGATGACGGCGCCGATTTGGTAAACGAACTGCACACCAGCAGGAAAAAGGACAGTTTCAGAATCATCGCCAGTATGGAGGAAACCACTACCGGCGTAATCAGGCTGCGGGCATTGGCCAACGCCGGCAAATTAAAATTTCCCGTCATAGCGGTCAACGATGCCGCCAGCAAACACCTGTTCGACAATCGTTACGGCACAGGCCAGTCGACGGTCGACGGCATTATTCGTGCCACAGATTTATTGATGGCCGGCTCAAAAGTCGTCGCCGCCGGCTACGGCTGGTGCGGGCGAGGCTTCGCAATGCGGGCAAGGGGAATGGGCGCTATCGTGATTGTCACCGAAATCGACCCCGTCAAGGCCATTGAGGCGGTTATGGACGGCTTCGAAGTGATGCCGATGGCACAGGCCGCAAAAGTAGGCAATCTTTTTGTTACCCTTACCGGCAATAAAAATGTCATTCGGGCCGAGCACTTCCGCGCAATGAGGGACGGCGCCATTGTCGCCAACAGCGGGCATTTCAACGTAGAGATAGACATACCCGCCCTCAAAAAGATGAGCAAAAAATTAAACCGAGGCGTCCGCAATCACGTCGACGAATACATACTTAAAAATAATAAGCGCATATTTCTTCTCGCCGAAGGCAGGTTGGTCAATCTCGCCGCAGCAGAGGGACATCCTGCCAGCGTGATGGATATGAGTTTTGCAACGCAGGCCCTCGAAGCCGAATACGTCGTGAAAAATGCGGGCAGATTCGCCGTTGCAGTGCATAATGTCCCCATCGAGATAGAGAACAAGGTATGCACGCTGAAAATGGCGTCGATGTCTGTCGGCATAGACAGGCTCACCGCCGAGCAGATTGAATATCTTGCCAGCAGCGGCGAGGGTACATAAACAACCAGGGTGGAATTTTATATTCAGGCTCTTATATAAAATGCCGACGCCCGGCAAGGCGGGGCTATGAATAATGGCATAAACAACAAACAGACCGAAGAGACGCCGAAAGTGGCGCTGAAATCTTTTATGACTTCAGGCCCTACACTGCACTACAGCCACAGCAACGTCCTGAAGTTCTGGCTGCTTTCCGTAATAACTTTCGGTGTGGCCGCCTCATTCTGGTCGAAGGTGCTGACAGGCTCGTTCTGGATAAGCGGCCTCGACTCCCTGGCCTGGCCTAAAGGATGGTTCCTCGGCCAGTTGGCCATATCGGGCGTGAGCATTTTCGAATACCCCTGGCAGATTCTCGTTCTGGGTCTGCTGATGGGGATACTCGCGGTGGTGCCGGTGCTGGTCTCGCAGCTTACAAGTTTTATTTACTGCCTGCCCTTCATACTAGCGGTCGTTCTGCCCGCGGGCCTGCCCGGCTTTGCGGTCTGCCTGCTGGTAAGCTGCATTGCCGCCGCCTGTCGTCCCCTTCGCTTTCGCTCGCGATTTATCGCCATAGTCCTCTGCACCGCACCGCAGCTTTTCTACTGGGGATATTTCGGCGGCGCAAGGGGACTTGAGCCTCTCAGGTTCGGGTATTCTTTTCTGCCCTGGGTTTGTGCCTGGTTAGTCAGCCTGGCAATCGCAGGCGCCGTTCTCGGTATGGGTCATTTCACTCGTTACCGCCCGGGACTGATTTCTTTGACCACCGCCGTTGTTCTGCTTGCAGCCATAGTTGTGTTTAAGCTAAAAGTGGGCTTCGGCGAGCTCGATTATCAGCTTTATGTCGCAAACAACAACCCTGAGCTGGCTGAAGAATTTCGCGACCACAGCGTAACGGAGGCCCTCGACAAAACGATGGCAAATCCCGCCGTAAGAAAATACCTGACGGGTTTCTTTTACCCCACCGAGCCGATACCCCTTCGCGCAGAGCTTAAAGCCGAAATCCAGGTCCAGCTTGGTTACGACCGCTGGCCAAACTGGTTCATTGTCCCCGATGAGCTGGATTACCAGACGAAAAAACTGTGGCTGCTCGACCAGTACGACCTGTTCATAACCGAAAGGCGCAAAAGCCCGCGAATGCCCATAGCGCTTTACTACAAGGCGTTTTTGACCGAATACAGCCCCGACACGGAGCTTCTCGGCCGGAAGGAGGTTCTGCACTTCTACAGTGACTACCCCTATGAAAGGTCGCGCCAGATATGGTATCGGCTATACAGCGAATTCAGCCAAAGCCCCGAATCGCTGGAGTCGCGATGGCGCATCGCAAAACACTGGGCAGGCCAGGGCAGGTTCGAGCAGGCCGACAACATCCTCACCGAAGCGCAGATTATGCTCGCTGAACAGATGGGCCTGCTCGGAAAAGAGCAGCCGCAGACCGAAACAATGTTCAGCCCCTTCCGCCCGCCTGCCGAATCGGCGATGACGACATTCAAATTGAGCGAACTCCAGATTAAGTTAAGCCGGCTTCGCAGCCTTATAAGCACGGAAAACAGGACCAGTGACCCTGCTTCGGAAAAGCGACTGGCTGATTTTGTTATGCTCAACCCGCACAGCAGGGACTATGACCGGCATCTCGATGAGCTGCTGCGGCAGATGAAGGATAATGACCCTCTCCGCGACAACGTCCTGCTCGCAAAAGCTATGCTCATCCCCGATGAGCAGTTGCAGGCTGATAGTCTCCTCAAACTTCATCGGGAATTTCAGGATGCCGATGGCGGTATGGATGCGTTGTATGAGCTGGCTCTTTTGCAGATTTCGCAGTGGCGTCAGCAGAGCGAAGCCGGCGTCGAGCAGAAGAAAAAATATCTGACGCAGGCAAGGGCCACGCTGACAAGTTTCATCAGCTTATATCCTGACAGCATTTATATTGAGCAGACCAAAAAGAACCTCGAAGGCCTGCCCTCCGCAGATTAAAACCTCCCTTTTCCGCATTATTTAGGTTTTTAAAGATATTTAGCCTGCCGTTTCACGGCGGGTTTTTTCACATTTCGGACAAACTTGTTTTTGTTAAGATGGGCGGGATTTGGCGATTACAGGGTTTTCGTGCTTTGTCTCGAATTAGCGCCAATTATCTCGAATTGCTCTCGAATTGTCTCGAATCACTCTTGAATTGCTCTCGAAATAGCGCCAATGGTGCGCCAAATTGCTTGAATTGTGCTGAATTTGGGGGTCTGTTTTTTGTAAGTAATTGTTTGGCAAAGAGTTAGATGTCTGCGACGGGCGGTTGTTGAAGAAAATAACGCAGGTTCGACAGGGGCGGCGGGAATTCTGCCGGGGCGATGGTAGTTTCGTTTCATTTCCACTTGAGAACTCCAAATGCTCTTTAGCCAAGAATTGGTGGGGTTATGACCCCACCCTACATTTTATTTCATACAATATGGGGATGTAGAGTCTTCCCATAATTGGGCGGAGAGGCGCGTTTGGGGTGAAAAAACAGGGGATAGGGGTTAGGGTATAGGAGATACGAGGGAAGGTAAGTTGTTATGGGATAAGGAGTAAGGGGATTTGTCCCGATTTATCGGGATTTGCGGGATTTTTTATTACCTCCCTGCGTTTTTGATTGACCCGGCTACGCCAAGGCTACGCCGTGGCAGGCAGGAAACCAGGAGGGGGGGAATTGAATTTCGAATGCAGAAGGAAAAAGATAAAAAGGGGTGGGGAAATTTGCTGTTGAAAAAGGTCGCAGTTTGGGTAGAATTGGGGGCATCCAAAAATTAAAAGGTAAAGTAGGCGACTGGCCATAATTTTTAATAGGATGAATATGGAAGAAACTTTTGATGCTAGAATCTACAAAAACATTCCCTATGACGATCTACTAATTTTTGCGCTCTATTCTATCATACAGAAAAATCTTGATCCGAACTTTGAAAATCTTGTTGTTGAATGTTATACATTATTTCCTGAAAGATTTGGATTGCCAGGGTATATTGAAAAATATCCAGATTCTGCGCAGGTAGAAAAAAGTTGGCTCCGATGTCGAACAGACAAAAGGTTAATTACTGGCAACAAGGCGCAAGGATTTGAGTTGACGGCAAGGGGTATAGAGACGGTGCAGAAAGTCCAAAAGAGATTAGGGGGAAAAACCATAAACACAAAAAAATTGCTAGAAATCAAGGGTGACCGTCGTACTAAAACAGGTCGTTTAGTAAAGCAATTGGAAAGAAATGGAAATTTCAAGGAATATTTGAAAAATGGGACAAGTACAGCGATTAACGAATATGAGTTTTGCGATTTAATCTATAGTACTTTAGATACTTTGCCGGAAACACGAAGAAAAAATTTACAGCAACTTAAAGATGCAGTTCAAGATTATAACCGAAGTGATTTACTAGATTTTCTAAAATTTTGCGAGATGAAATTCGTACATCTTCTATTTTCCGATAAGGAACAAGGGCGCGAATATACCGGTGGTATGAGGAAAAGAAAAATCAAGGATTAATAACTTGGCTAATTATGAGTATAGCTGTTAAAAGAAAACTTTATATTGAGCATCGTGTTGCTGAACAACAGGCGCGAGCTACCATTAAAAATAATCCAGTATTAGCATTAGTTGAATTGGTCACTAATAGCGACGATTCTTGCAAACGTCTCGTAAATAAAGGATTCAAAGCAGATGGAAGAATAATCATTGAATTTGTAAGGAAACGCCACGGTTCAATCATCCGAGCAATAGATTATGCCGAAGGTTTCGACGAAAAAAAAATGGATGAGAGAGTCGGCGGTTACGGTGGAGATACAAGTGAGTTTACGGAAAAAGAAGTAGGCCGAGGATATTGGGGACGTGGATTAAAAGAAGCAATGATTGCTATGGGATTTGGCCGTGTGGAATCAATCAAAGACGATTATTTGAATGAATGCACTCTAGAGCATTTAGATTATAAGCGAAATTACCCTGTTAAAATCACTAAAAAGAAAAGGAATGAATTAGGAATAAAAGAAAACGGGACTATAGTTACACTTAAGGCAATAAATGAAGGTATACGTATTCCACAATTTGAAACCCTCAAGCATTCTTTAGAGTATTTTTACAGTTTACGGGACATTATGAGTAATGGGTTGCGAGAAGTAGTACTCATTGAAAAAGATTCTCGGAATAAGATTAAAAGGCAAGAAAAGTTGGCTTATATCCTTCCCAAAGGGAATATGTATTCTCGCAAGACTGTTCTCCTTCCAGAATTTAGTGATGCGAAAATAGAGTTAGAAATGTATAGAGCTACTGAAGCTTTAAGTGGATATGAGGATGAGGGTCCCTTGCGAGAGAACGGACTTTTGATTCGGTCCAAAGGAGCAATACTTGATATAACTCTCACAAGAAAGTTTGAGGGAAACGATTATGCTTCTAGAATCTTTGGACATGTAACATGCGATTATATTGACTATCTGTTACGAGTTAAAAAGGAGCCTATTATACGAGCGGATAGAGCAGGCATGGATTGGACTCATTCTTTTTCAAAAGCTCTTGAATCGTCTCTTATAAAAGAAATATCCATTTATGTTAAAGATGAGGAAGAAAAAACCAAAGAAAGCGAAAGGAGAATAGAGAGTGAAAAAACTCGCAAAAGATATGAATCTTCGCTACCAGAATTAAATAAAATCGCAAAGGAAGAATTAGGTAAAGAAGAAGGCGAGGGAGAAGGGGAAGGTGAAGGATATACACAAATTTTGCCTCCGAACGGATTTGATTTTATGCCTGACTATGTCCAAATAGTAGTTGATAAAGAATCCACTTTGACTCTCAAAGCCTTAGTTCCAAAAGTAATTACTTCTGGGTCTATAGCAAATATTTATAGTGACACAACAGAGATAATTGTAATAAGTAACAAAGTTGCATTTGATGAAAAAGATGCAAATCCCGATAATGGGCTAGTCATTAGTCATATCAGAATTCTTGGCAAACAGGTAGGAGCCGAAGGTATTGTTACTGCTGAAGTCAGTGGGCACAAGGCGGAAATATTAATTAAGGTTGTTTCGCGAAGGAAACCCATTGAAACCCAAGAACAAAGGAAAAGTGGACTTTTTAAGAGTTTTGAGTTTAGTCCTATCGCGGATCCGCATCAGAGAGTTAAATTTGAGAGGAATAGCGGTAAAATAATCATTGCAACAAAAGCCCCATCGGTAGAGATATATTTTGGACCTAATGGAGAGGGACAAGAAGAAGGGCATTGCCAAGTAATGCTATCTGAACTTGTTGTTGAGGCAGTATGCAGAGAAATCGCACGTAGAAAAATTGAATTTGGCAAAGAGCCATTTTTAGGCGAGGCCTCGGAGGCTATGAATGTTGTACATAACAGATTGATCAATAAATACGCGGAAAAGATACACCATCTATTAGTTGAAAAGAGGTATCATAGATAAGATCTGCAGTTCAATAAATGTAATTTACCATTATAAAATCACCACCACTGCACTTGCCGGCATGTTTTGCAGGAATGACATTCATCAATTAAGCTATAATGCAAGGCCGATGAAATGCCCTGATGAGATAATAGTTATGTTCGTTTGAAGCAGTCCAAGGGTGGTTCAGGAGAGAACATCGAAGGCATCTCGTAGGGTAAATATCTCACAGGGTAAACTGTCGCATTTCATCGGCGTAAATTAATATAACTTTTCACCATATAGTCTGGTAAGATAGTTTTATGAGTAAGTTTTATTATGTGTATGTTCTGCAATCGGAGAAAGACCATAAATTTTATATTGGTTGTGCGAGCAATATCAAAAAAAGATTAGAGGAACATAACAGCGGCCAAGTTTCGACAACAAGAAACAGGCGGCCATTAAAACTAATTTACTGGGAAGGATGTCTAAATCAACAAGATGCCGCCAGTCGAGAAAGATATTTGAAGACAACGTGGGGCAAGAGATATATAAAAAGCAGATTACAAGAATACTTTGCCCTGTGACCTCTATGAGATAGTAATTGGGCGGACACGCAGGTTTGCCCCTACAAAAATCATACAATAACAAAGGACGTGGCAGAACCAAAGTGAAAGTCGAGCATAAACGAGGAATCGTGCCCAATGGTATTTTGGATTCCTATCTTGTCCTTGTAAGCCCATCGCCACACGACCGGCGACGGGCATACAAGGACTTCGGCAGGATACTTAATTTAAGGGCACGGGGGTTTTGTAGATAGATTGGAAACGGTAACTCTCAGTTAATAAACCCACCGGACCCCCGGTTTGTCAATTCAAAGAAGCTCACCTCGAGGGCAGGTAAACCGGCGGGCGGGTGGGTTTTCGGATTGAGATATTAACTCTCTCGAAGTCAGGTAAGGAAGAAGCACTCCTCACGTTTGCAACCCAGGCCAATAGGTGTTGGCGTGAAGTGTAAAGTGAAGATGTTGGGTGTTGAGAAGGGGGATGTATCCCCCTTAAACCCTCTCGGAGAAGGATATAGGATTTGTAGAATGAGCGATTTGCCTATATTCATTCTGCCTATCCTGCATTACTGGATTCCTGCCGGTGTGGGAATGTGAGATAAATTATTTACCCTGTGGATAAACCACAGGGCTTGCGGATACGGCGGTTTGAATGGAATAAGGGTCGGACCCCGGCCAATGAATTGCCGGGGCAGGCCCCCGACTACAACATTCGAGGGCAGGCAGGTCGGACCTGTAGGACGTTTCGGACGGATGTCGCAGCCTTACAGGAAGATTGGTGCGGGGTTAAATACAAACGCAGGGGGTTAATCTGCCGAGATGGCAGGGGAAGAAGGTTTTGGCAGGCGAGGGGCAGATAAATTATGATGTTGTAACAGCCCTTACAGCAAGGGGTTATAAAAATAAAGACTGTCAGGGGGAAACTGGCACGGGGTTTGCAGTTTATAAGAGGTTGTGGTTTATAATCAGTCAAAGTTAGAAGAGGTAAACGTTCTGGCCAGTTCGGCGGGGTGGGCGTGGCCAGTGGCGCTGAACCAGATATTCCGGCCAAGAGGCGTCAACCTGCTGATGGCGGAAAAGGCCGACGAATTCGTCAACGTAATCAGCAAACGGCGGATTCATACGGCGATTGTCGACCGCGACAGTGAAAAAAGCGGCGGGATAGCGACGGTGAGGATTATCCGGCTGACATATCCGCTGCTTCCGTGTATAATGCTGGCCGGCGAGGTGAGCCAGGCGGTGTTGAGCGAGGCGCTGCAGTTGGATGTTTTCAGCGTTATCAGCAAGCCGGTAGATATGAGTATTTTACAGAAGCAGTTGAACAGGTTGTTTGTGAAGGTGTATGACAGCGATATATTCGGGTAAATAGAACAGCGAGGGAAATCCTAAATTCTAATATCGAAATCCTAAACAAATTCGAATGTTCAAAATACGAAATTCAAAAAGAGATTGCTTCGTCCGCTTGCGGCGGACTCGCAATGACGTATCAAATTATAGAATTAAGAATTGTAAAGGAGTAAAGACAAATGAAGATTAGGCCATTAGGAGACAAGGTGCTTGTAGAGCGGCTGGAGGCGGAGAGCAAGACGGCGGGCGGGATAGTCCTGCCGGACACGGCGAAAGAAAAGCCTCAAAAGGGAAAGGTAATCAGCACGGGCAAAGGGAAGGCGCTGGAGGACGGGAGTATCAAGGCGATGCAGGTGAAGAAGGGTGATATGGTGCTTTTCACCAGCTATGCGGGCAGCGAGGTGAAAATAGACGGCAAAGAGTACCTGATAATGGAAGAGTCGGATATTATGGCGGTGTTGGAAGATTAGCGGACAGCGGGTAGCGTATAGCGTATAGCGGATAGGAAAGGAAATCCGAAACTCTAATATCTAAATCCTAAACAAATTCAAATGACCAAAATACAAAATTCAAAACGAGATTGCTTCGCTTCGCTCGCAATGACGTCCCGATAAATTGTGAGGCATATCTCAAAAAAAGTTTGTAGAAAATAGGGTATATCATAAGGAGAAAAAAAGATATGGCAGCGAAAAAGATAGCTTATGGAGTAGATGCACGGGCGGCGATACGTGAAGGCGTGCGGAAACTTGCGCATGCGGTGAAGATAACATTAGGGCCGTGCGGCAGGAACGTAATTTTAGAGAAATCATACGGTTCGCCAACCGTGACCAAGGACGGAGTGACAGTGGCCAAGGAAATCGAGCTGGAAGACGCATACGAGAATATGGGTGCGCAAATGGTCAAGGAGGTGGCGTCGAAGACGTCGACCGTGGCGGGCGACGGGACGACCACGGCAACGATACTGGCTGAGAGCATCTATGTCGAGGGGCTGAAGAACATAACGGCAGGGGCAAACCCGATGCAGGTCAAGCGCGGAATCGATATGGCGGTCGATACGATTGTCAAGGAACTGCAAAAGATGAGTATACAGGTCGATTCGAGCAAACAAATCGAGCAGGTGGCGACGTGTTCGGCGAACCAGGACGTGGAAATCGGCAAGAAGCTGGCTGAGGCGATGGACAAGGTGGGCAAGGACGGCGTCATTACGGTCGAGGAAGGACAATCACTTGAGACGACTGTCGAACTGGTTGAGGGAATGCAGTTTGATAAGGGGTATTTAAGCCCGCACTTTATCACGAATCTGGAGAATATGACGGTCGAGCTGGATAAGCCTTATATTTTGATTTATGAGAAGAAAATCAACTCGGTGAAGTCGCTTGTGCCGCTACTGGAGAAGGTGGCGAAACAGGGAAGGAGCCTGCTGATTATTGCAGAGGAGATTGAGGGTGAGGCGCTGGCGACATTAGTGGTCAACAAGCTGCGCGGGGTGCTACAGGTTGCGGCGGTTAAGGCGCCTGGGTTCGGCGACAGGCGAAAGGCGATGCTCAGTGACATTGCGATACTGACCGGCGGCGAGGCGGTATTCGAGGACCTCGGGCTGCAATTGGAAAATATCGAATTAGACCAGCTCGGCAGGGCAAAGAAGATTACGATAGATAAAGATAACACCACCATAATCGAGGGTGCGGGCAATTCGAAGGACATCAAGGCGAGGATTGAGCAGATAAAGGCGGAGATTGATAAGTCGACCAGCGATTATGATATTGAGAAGCTGCAGGAGCGGCTGGCGAAGCTGGCGGGCGGGGTGGCGCAGATTCACGTTGGTGCGGCGACCGAGGCTGAAATGAAAGAGAAGAAGGCACGCGTGGAGGATGCGATGCACGCCTGCCGAGCAGCGGTTGAGGAAGGTATTCTGCCTGGCGGCGGAGTAGCGATGCTGCGGACACTTGCGGCGCTGGATAAAATAAAAGTGAGCGGCGATGAGAAAATCGGAATCGATATCGTGAAAAGGGCGGTAGTTGCGCCGATAAAGCAAATCGCTGAGAACGCCGGTCTTGACGGGTCGATTGTGGCGCAGAAGGTGATGGAAAGCAAAGAGAAGAATTTCGGATATGATGCGCTGCGGAAGGAATACGGCGATATGATTAAGTTTGGTGTGATTGTGCCGACAAAGGTAGAGCGGGCGGCTTTGCAGAACGGGGCGTCGATTGCATCGCTACTGCTGACGACGGATGCGATAGTCAGCGAGATACCTGAAAAGAAGGAGGCGCCTGGGATGCCACCCGGCGGCGGGATGTACTAAGAAAATTAAAATGTAAAAATCAAAGAGCAAAATTGTGGAACTTTTTAAAACCCCGCAATAAATCACGGGGCTGAATATCAAAAACAATTTTATCAAGGCGTGTTTGATTATTGAAACGCGTGTTACAGGCCGATAAGAAGGCGGGCGGCTGAAAGGCTTCCCGCCTTTTTTTATTCTGGGAAATTTGGGGGAAAAAGATAAAATCTGATATGTGGGTTTTTCAGGATATTGGACGATATATAAGAGGTTAGAATTTAGAGTGTAAAATTAAGGAATTGGGCGGTGAGTGATACAGAGTTTAAGATAGAGCCTGGGCAGAGGATAACGCGTCTGCCGCCGTATTTGTTTGCGAAGCTGAATGCGTTAAAGCTGGCCAAACGTCAGCAGGGGGCTGATATTATCGATTTGGGGATGGGCAATCCTTCGGACCCTGCGCCGCAGATTGTGGTGGAGAAACTTTGCGAGGCGGCGAAAGACCCCCGCAATCACCGATACAGCGCATCGAAGGGCATCAGGAACCTGCGAAAAGAGGTGGCGAAGAAGTATGAACGGCTGTGGAACGTGCAACTTGACCCTGACAGCGAGGTGGTGGCGTGTTTAGGCTCGAAAGAGGGGTTTAGCCATATGTGCCTTGCGATGCTGGGAGCGGGCGATACGGCGATTGTGCCGGACCCGGCGTTTCCGATACATACATACGCGGTGGCGCTGGCGGGTGCAAATGTGGTAACAGTGGCTTTGGGAACCGATGAGAAGTTTATCAATACCATAGCAACGGTCTGCGAACAGTTGTATCCCAAGCCGAAACTGTTGATTTTGAATTATCCGAATAATCCGACGGCGATGACGGTTGATGAAGGGTTTTTTGAGATGGTGGTGGATTTGGCGAAGCGATTCGGGATAGCGGTGATTCACGACCTTGCATACGGGGAAAATTGCTTCAATGGATACAAGGCGCCGAGCTTTCTGTCGGCCAAGGGGGCGAAGGATGTGGGGGTGGAATTTACGACGATGAGCAAGCCGTATAATATGGCGGGCTTTCGGATAGGTTTTGCGGCGGGCAACAAGGATATGATAAATTACCTTGCGACGATAAAAAGCTACTATGATTACGGGATATTCCAGGCGGTGCAGATAGCGGGGATTATAGCGATGCGGAACTGCGATAAGGATATAGTGGTTCAGAATGAAAGATACCGCAGCCGGCGTGATGTGGTGTGCGAGGGGCTGGCGAAAATCGGGTGGGAGGCGGAAAAGCCGAGAGCGGGAATGCTTGTGTGGGCGAAGGTCAATCCTGAACATTCGAGGGGCAAAGGCACAATTGATTATGCAATGGACCTGATGGAATATGCGGAGGTTGCGATAGCGCCTGGGCGAGCTTTCGGGGAAAACGGCGAGGGCTATATGCGAATAGCGCTTGTGGAAAATGAGCAGCGTCTGCGGCAGGCGATTCGGAATATCACGCGGTTTGTGCAGCAAAGGCCCATAAAAAAGGCCAAAGGAGGCAAACAGCCCCAATAGCAGTGCATCGTGCGGGGTGCGTATTTTGTATATTGCAAAGCGGGGATTTTGTCTGCGAAACAGCGATGAAAAAAATTTTTGAAAAAATTTAAAAAAACACTTGACTTATTCAAACCAATCTGGTTAAATGATAATAACAGCTTGGGGGCTGTAGAGAAAACTCACCAGTAAATTGTTTTTGTGTTTTTATTTTTGTGTTTTTCTAATTAGCTTTTGTCTGATTAGAGCTTTTATAAGTTTACATTACTAATTAGGGGTTGAGAAAACTCAAGATGCTGTGGTTTGCGCTTTCGGGAGAGGCGCCAGCACAGCGGGCGGTTGCCGCATAAGCGAAACTGCCGACTTTCGGGTGGTAGAAGACTCATATTCGGGTGAAAAAACTCAACAAATTGAGCCGGAGAAGGTCTGCGCGTGTAAAACGCAGCGAAGCAATAAATGAGTTTTCTGTCATTTTCGGAAGGAAGGTGAATGATGAGAAAGAAAGAAGCGGGGTTGACAAAGGGGCTGATGAAAAGGCTGATTTTAACAAGTTTGTGTGTTTTGATTGTTACGGGGACAAGTTTCGGCGACTGGCCCACACCCAAATGGGTACAATTGCCTAATGAGACCTCATACGGGATGGATGTCCGGATGGACCGGAATGATGAAGTTGAGCGTGTTTTGGCCGACGATTTTTTATGCGCAAGTACGGACAAAATCACCGACATTCATTTTTGGGGCTCGTGGAAAGGCGATGTGGAGGGTGTAATTAAAAACATTCACCTGAGTATTCATGAGGATATTTCTGCCAGCCAATCCCAATCATACAGCAGGCCGGGTGAACAACTGTGGGCGATGGATTTTGGTTCGAGTCAATTTACCAAGCGGCTTTACAAAGATATATCGCCGAGTTATGAGCGATGGCTGGACCCCATCAATCAACAAAGTTATCAGCGGGAAGGTGACCAGAAAATATGGCAATACAACATAAACATTGACCCATCACTTGCCTTTGAACAGCAAGGGACGGCGGAAGAGCCGAGAGTTTACTGGCTGGATGTGTATGTAGAGACCAACGGGGGAGGAGAATTTGGCTGGAAGACCTCATCGCAGCACTGGAACGATGATGCGGTTTGGGGTGTTCCTAATCCTACGGGGCAACCTGGCATATCGTGGAGTGAGCTAGGGTATCCGTACAGTACTCCGCCCTGGCAGGGGAGTTCAGTTGATTTTGCATTTGTGGTTACGCCAGAGCCAGGGACGATTTTGCTGCTGGGGACAGGTTTGCTGACAGTCATTTCCAGAAGAAGGAGATTTAACAATATGGCCCAAAGGCGGAGAACTTGCGTTTTTGGGGAAACAAGTAATGAGGCAGGTAATTTTAAAGGAAGCGAAAGATGAGGGTGATTAGAAAATTCGGTTTTTTAATCGTGTTTATAGCGGCGGCTTTATTTGCACAGGCCGCGTCTGCGGCGATGGTTTATCTGCCGGACAGTTCCTATACGAGGGACGGTATCTGGCAGGGGACATCACACCGCAATCAGGACGGTTACAACGTGTGGGTGGACTACGCGGCATACGACACCCAGATGCAGGGGTTATCGGCAGAGGAGGTGGCGCTTTTTGACAAGCTGGACCTGCCGGGTCAGTATATCTACGCATACGAGGTGTTTTGTGCGCAGGGGGATTATGAAGAGCTTGCAAACTTCTCGGTATTCAGCGTCAGCGGCAACCCAATGGACGTGATTGCGGACAGCATCGGCTCGAGTGAGGACCCGGACCACGGCGGCGTAAAGTCAATCAATGAGCACTTTGCCGATTCGAACAAAAAGGGCGTCTGGGAATTTGAATCGGGCAGTCTGATAGCCGGCAAATATTCGTGGTTTCTGGTTTTTTCCAGCGATGCGTCGCCGGTCAAGGGCGACTACGAGGTTAAACAGCGTGAAGGAGATTTTCCCACTCCTAGTGATGAAATACCTGAGCCTGGAACGCTGATTTTGTTTGGTATAAGCGCTGTCCTGATGCGGCTTGGGAAAAGAAAAAAGTTTGCGCAATAAAGACAGGCCTGGTTGTGGAATCAGGATTTGCGGTAAGAGGGATGATGAAAATTAAGAAGATATTCACAGGAACACTAACGACGGCGATGGTTGTTGCGATTATTTCCGTCGTTTTTGCGGGGTCGGCGTATTGTGAGCCTGATAGTATCGCTCTTTTTGTTCAGGAGACACCTGCCGGTGCGGGCAAAATAAGTCCTGGGACGGGGGTTCATCATTTCGAATCCGGTGAGCAGGTTGTTCTGACGGCAGTTCCGAAGGCGGGATACCAATTTGTCCACTGGCTGGGAGATGTGAGCGACCCTGCGGCAAGCAGCACCATAACATATCTTACATCGCCGAAAATAATTATTGCGGTATTTGAGCGTGTCAAATACGAATTTCTGGCTATGGAAGGTGAGACGGAAAGTATGGGTGGAAGTAATTTAACACGCAGCGGTGAGGAGGGCGGCGGCGGCGGATTTGCAGGCGGAGGAGGCCCAAGGCCGTCTCATCCGCACTCACACACACCCGAGAAGCCGGAAGATAAGAAAGGCGATTTTCCGGTGCCGAAGGAAGGAAATGATTTTCCAGTTCCCGATGAGCCGATACCGGAGCCGGCGACGGGGATATTGATGATTTTGGGAAGCCTGGCGGTATTGAGCAGGCGTAAAACAAAGAAAGCGGTCAGTAATGATATTATTTAGGAAGTTACGGCAGGAGATTATGCGTGTTGGGAAGATGCAATTATCCCCCCAGCCCCCCAGCCCCCCCATAAAGCGAATTATGCCGGAGAAAGAAATTTAATTTGAGGAGAATGTCAAAAGTATACCTTTTTGGATTTTAGTAAATTTAAGTTATCGCCAGCAGGTTTGGCGGGGAGAGAAAAGCCGAAAGACAGTCTTTCGGCTTTTTATTTACTTAGACTGACTGATTTTTTTGATTCGACTTAGCTCGATAGCGCTCAAAGCCGGTTTTTTTCAGAACGACTTTTTTTGTATATCGGTGTTCGTATGTTGTGTTGCTTATGATGCGAATGCGGGGGAGAGTTCTTTTGCGGGGTGAGATTTTTTTTCGATGTTGTATTGTTTGACTTTAGCGTAGAGGGTTGCGCGGGTTATTCCGAGAAGGGAGGCGGCCTGAGTTTTCTGCCAGCCGGTTTCCTGCAAGGCTCGTGCGATTAGTTCACGCTCGGCCTTCGAGAGCGAAAAATCCTTGTTCTGAGCGGATGATAGGCTGTTTGCGGAGAGGTTGTGCTCAAAGGGATTGATAATGATGCTGCTTAAGCCGACTTTATCGGTTGTTTCCAGCAGGATGGCGCGTTCGATGACATTTTTTAGTTCGCGGACGTTTCCGGGCCAGGGGTGTTTTTGCAGGGCTTCGTGAGCAAATTTGGTGAGAGAATTTATGGAGCCTTTCTTATGGGGGCAGACGGAAGAAGTTTTTAGGAAGTAATCAGCGAGCAGTTGGATGTCGTCTCTTCTTGCCGGCGAGCGGAGTGGAGCGATAGCGATGGGGCAGGTTGCGAGACGGTAGTAAAGGTCTTTTCTGAATCGACCAGCCTCTGCTTCTTCGTGTAGGTTTCGGTTGCTGGAGGCGATTATGGTGGCGGTGCAGGGGATTTCCTTAGTGCCGCCGACTTTTCGGAAGGTTTTTTCCTGCAGGAGTCGCAGGAGTTTGGCCTGGAGGTCAGCGGGGATTTCGCTAATTTCATCGAGGAGGATAGTTCCTTCGCCAGCCATTTCGAGGAGGCCAGTTTTTTCGGAGTCTGCACCGGTGAAGGCACCTTTTGTGTGGCCGAACAGCTCGCTTTCGAGGAGGTTGGCGGTGAGTGCGGCGCAGTTGGCGGCGATGAAGGGTTTTCCGGGATTTCTCAGGTTGTGCAGTGCCTTTGCGACGAGCTCCTTTCCGGTGCCGGTTTCTCCGACGATGACTATGGGGTCGCAGCGGCTTGAGGCAACGAGTTTAATCAGTTTGATTGTCTCTGCGATGGCTTTGCTGCGGCCGACTATGGAGGCAGAAGCGGCGCAATCCTCGATGAAGAAGTCATCGATGTTTTTTGCAGGGGGAGGGACGTTGGAATTGTTTGCAATTTGCGAGGCGATTTGCTCCAGCCGATGGTAATCTTGTTTACCCTGGAGGTAGTCATAGGCCCCGGCTTTTATAAACTCTTCAGGAGGCATAGTGAGGTTTTCGTTGCTGCCGGCGATGATGATGCGGAGGTTTGTCAGGCTTATTTTGTTGAGGAATTCGCGAATGTGAGCAGGGGAGAAGCTGTGGTCGAAGATGATTAAATCTGGGTTTGTGGTTTCGGTGATGTCCAGGGCTTCGGCGAGGTCGTCGGCGACGAATATTTCCTGACCGACCTGCCGAGCCAGTTGTTGAATTTCGGGTTCTTTACTTATTGTAACAATTCTGCGTAAGACCATCTGTGTTCCGAAAGATTTACAAATATGATGATTGCGATATTGTTACACAACAGAACAGACGTCCAATAAATCGGCAGAAAGAGGGGGACAACTTTAACTTTTTATGGGACTGGGCGGTAATTTGGTGACATATATTTTCCGGCAGGAGGGTCGTTTTCCCTATAATTTTATCGGACGTATTTAAGTTTTAAGGTTGTGGGATTGATAATAAAGGGGTGTCCCTTTTTATAGGACGTTTTTGTAACTGACGAAAGATAGGAGATGATTGGTAAGTGAGCGGCAGGAATTTCCAGAAGGTGGAAAAAATATCCTTTTAGAAACAGGGGTTAATTACAGGGCTTGTTAAATTTTAAGTATTTATAAGTATCTGTTTTGACAACAGGTTATGGATATTGGTTTCATAAATTGTTTTGTTGTGGCACGGCAATTGCTTATTTATTGCTCGTTTGCAGCGCTTCGGTGTGAAGCGTGTGAAAGAATAAAGGAGTGGAAAATTTATGGCAACAACATCAGCGATAAGCTCGGCAAGCGAAATCCAGATGAATTTTATGAAGATACTGGTGGCCCAGCTTAAGAACCAAAATCCATTAGAGCCTATGGATAATAATGATATGACGGCGCAGCTTGCACAGCTATCGCAACTGCAGCAGCTTGAGACAATGAACGCAAACTTACAGTCGACGAATTCGAGTTTTGCAAGCGCTCTTGCCTTTGCCGGCCGCAACTATGCCAATTCTCTGATAGGCAGGAATGTGACGTTCCTTGCGAATGCAGGGACAGAGACCCCGCAGGAGATGAACGGGAGAGTAAAAGAGGTCCTTAATGACACTGACGGGAAAATCGTTCTAGGAATAGAAACGGCGAATGGGAAGTATACGCTGCCTTTGGATGGCGTAATATCGGTTAAGGAATAAAAATCGGAATAAATTTAGGGATATAAGGAGAAACGAAAATGAGTTTTGCATTGTCATCAGGAGTTTCGGGGCTGCAGGCACATCAGAAGATGCTTGATGTTGCCGGTAATAACCTTGCCAATATCAATACGACGGCGTTCAAGGCCAGCCGAATAGCGTTCTCGGAGTTGTTGAGCGAGACAATAAAGAAGGCATCGGGGCCTACAACTCTCCTCGGCGGCACAAATCCTATTCAGATTGGCACCGGTGTTGGAGTGTCAGGCATAACCCCGAATATGACGCAGGGTAACATCGTAAATACAGGCAATCCCCTGGACTTGGCGTTAGAAGGGAGCGGGTATTTTGTGATGAGTGACGGCTCGCAGACGTTCTACACTCGTGCGGGTGCATTTGCGGTTGATGCAGATTCGAATCTGGTCGACGCTTCTACCGGATATTTTGTTCAGCGTGATAATCAGGTCGAAGGAATCGGCTCGGTAGAGGGAAGCGACAATATTTTTGTGCCGTACGGTACTATACTGAAGGCAAATGCTACCTCGGAGATAGACATAGCCGGCAACCTGGGGGCGGATTCGTCGTCCACAGTACAGACACAGGTGGTTACATCGGATACCGCTTATACCTATAACAACGGGACGGTGGCGGGATTAACCACAGCCATTGGGAACACCGACCAGTTTATGGGCGGCTCAGGTGTTGATGGAAAGATGGGTGCAGGTGATACAGGAACAATAGCACTTACAGGATTCGACCACGACAATAACGCTCTGAGCGACACGCTTGACATTGATTCGGCAACAACAATGGACGATATTTTGACCTGGCTGAATACCGACAATGGGGTTGCGCCTATACCTGAAGTTCAGACGGCTGCGTTTAGCGCGGCACCGGATGGCGGCACATTTACCCTTAGATACGACGGTCAGACAACCGATCCTCCTATTAATTGGAATGCCACAGCCGGTGATATTGAGGACGCCTTAGTGGCGCTGAATAACGTTGAACCGGGCGACATAACGGTTTCCGGATCTATTGCCGGCAACGATTTAACTTTTACATTTGCCGATACATTGGGTGATACCGACATGATTGAGATTACATCTTCTTTGTTAGATGGTGTCAATCCCGTAACCGCATCGATAACAGAAACGACTGGCGGTGTCCCTGCGGTTGGAGTTCTTGGCGGCACAGCAACTGCTTCGCTGGTCGACGGCAAGATACGGATAACTGATAATACCAGCGGCTACAGCAAGTTGGACCTGACATTGGCCTATTCCGGCGACGGAGCGATGACAATGCCGGGCTACTTTGAGATGACAACAGTGGGCGGTGAAGAAATCAAAGAAATCGGTATCACAATCTTTGATTCTCGGGGCGATAGGCATCTTCTTTCAGGGGCATTTGTCCGGACTGATACTGCAAATACATGGGATATGATATTGACTTCTGTTACCGGTGATATTAAGGAGATAACCATGGCAAATCGCAGGATCAACGGCTTAACTTTCAACGAGAACGACGGTTCTTACGCCGGTTTATCTGCCACACCGGAATTTGTAATCACGTTTGTAAAAGATTCTATAGCCCCAATCCCGCAGACAATAACAATGAACTTAGGCGACGAAGATACGATGAACGGATTGACGCAGTTTGGCGGCAATTCAACGGCAGCGGCAAGGTCACAGGATGGTTATGGGGTAGGCCAGCTTTCCTCTGTATCGGTTGATAAAGAAGGCATGGTTATCGGCGCCTACTCAAACGGCGAAAAGATGAATATTGCGGCTTTACAGATAGCGTTATTCCGAAATGCATCCGCTCTGGAGAGTGCCGGCAACGGTTTCTTTAGCGAGTCAGCCAACTCCGGCGTGGCGGATATGACAGGCCGGATCGATGGGCGTATAGGCCGAATTTACGGAGGGGCACTGGAGAAATCGAATGCGGATGTGGCGGCGGAATTTGTGAATATGATTAACGCTCAAAACGGTTTCCAGGCCAATGCGAGAACCATCAGGATTGCCAACGAGATACTGCAAGAACTGAGTAATCTTATCAGCTAAGAATTTGAAAGTTTTATGATGGCAGCGACATCTGTAATAGTAGTTGGGTTAAGCAATGGTATTCTGGCATTGACAGCATTTGAACGGCTGGAGGCGATGCGCCGGCTTAATACCAATTTTATGATGCAAAGGTGGTTTATCATAACGGGTGTGGCGGCCATAGTTATATTGGTGATACTGTTTTTCGTGATTGATTATCATAAAAGGGTACGGGGCAGAAATGCGTCGAGGAGGTTGTTTGATGAGTATGCGGAGAAAAGAGGGATGAGTTCGCGGGAGCGTCAATTACTGATGGAGATAACACACAGGGCAGGGCTGAGACAGAATGAGGCGATTTTTACGATGGAAAGGGCATTTGATGCGGGTTCAACGAAGATTTTGGATGAAAGTCTTGACCAGCAAATGCCGGAAGGGAGCAAGAGGCTGCGAATCGAACTGTTTTTCCTTCGAGAGAAGCTTGGTTTTCAAAGGCAAAGTTCTTCATCGGGTGGTCTGCCGATGAAATTGCGGAAGATGAGCACCCGACAAATCCCTGCGGGCAAGAAGTTTTATATAACACGGCGAAAAGAGCGCGACTCAGACGGTATTGAGTGTACCGTTACGAAGAACGATTATACGGAACTGGGTATTGAGATGAGCAGGGCGGTGGAGATTGCCGCCGGTGAGGTTTGGGTTGTTCGTTATTATTTTGGGGCTTCGGCGTGGGAGTTTGAAAGCTCGGTGCTGCGGAGCGAGGGAAAGGTTTTGGTTTTAAATCATACCGATAATGTGCGGTTTATCAACCGGCGGCGTTTTCTGCGTGTGGCGGTGAACAAGTCGGGATTCATAGCGCCATTTCCGTTCGCAAGAATGGTCGGCAAAGGTGTGGACGAAAAGAGAGCGACATCGGAAGGCTGGCTGCTGCCGGAATTTGTACCGGCGATAGTTACGGAACTGGCGGGCGCCGGTTTATGCGTAAGGGCGCCTTTGGATGTAAAGGCGGGCGACAAGGTATTGGTGGTTTTCCGGCTGGATGAGGAGCAGAACAAAGATGGCGGCGAGCAGAAGGCGCCGGAGGCGAAAATAGTGCAGGACATCGGCGAAGTCAGGCATACAACGGTCATACCGAACGGGCTGCAGATAGCCGTTGAATTGATAGGGTTGAGCGATTCGGACATCGGCGAGCTGATACGTGCGACGAATGCGGCATCGCTGAAGGGGATTATCGAGAGTGACGGCGATGACAAGGAGAAGTTGTTTAGCGAATCCATCAAGGTTTAAGGGACATTAAATGACGGATACCATAGCACAAGTCAGTTCAAGCATCGATGCCTTAACGAAGGAATTTGAGGTTATCACCAATAACCTGGCCAACGTTAGTACGGTGGGGTATAAGCGGATGTGCAATACATTTTCGCAACTTCTTGAGGCACAGGAGAGCGGCGAGGAAACGGAACCCGATTACAAGGTTTCGCTGGACACGAAATTTGATTTTTCACAGGGTAATGTTACTGAGACAGGCAGGTCGCTGGATTTTGCGCTGTATGGCAAAGGTTTTTTTGTGATAGAGACGCCTGATGGGCCGCTTTACACGCGGAACGGGGCGTTTTCGACGAACAGAAACGGCCAGATAGTGGATATGGAAGGCAGGACGGTGGCGGGAGAAGCCGGGCCGATTACGGTGCCGCCTACTGTGGGGGTTTCGCAAGTGACCATATCGAGCGATGGCGTTATCAGCGCCAACGGCACACCGATAGGTAAATTAAGGTTAGTCAGCTTCGGGGACAATGAGAGCAAGCTGATACCTGCGGGCGCTAATTGCTTCAGGATGGCGGAGGAGGGCGTGACGCCGGCCAAAGCGGAGCACATAGTCGTAAAGCAGGGTTATCAGGAGTCATCCAACGTGAATATAGTCGATGAGCTTGTGGATATGATAATGGTATCGAGGCTTTATGAGGCGAATATGAAGTTTCTTTCGGCCCAGAAGGAGACTACGGGCAGCATTATGAGCGTTGCGATGGGATAATTTTGGCTATTAAGGATTAAGGAGAGCGATATATGTTAAGGGCATTTTCGACGGCGGCGACGGGAATGGCGGCACAGCAGATGCTGGTGGACGTGATAGCGAACAATCTTGCCAACGTCAATACGACGGGATTCAAGCGAAGCCAGGTGGCATTTCAGGATTTACTTTATGTCAAGCTGAGGGAATCTGGGACGGAGGTAACTTCGGGAATAACGGCCCCGAGCGGCATAGAGGCCGGGAGCGGGGTTCAAACTGTGGCAACGGTGAAGGTTTTTACGGCGGGCGAACTTCAGAATACGGCACGGCCTTTAGATGTGGCTATTTCGGGCGAAGGCTTTTTACAGGTAGTTTTGCCGGACGGGAGCATAAGATATACCTGTGACGGTGCGCTGCAGATAAATGCAGACGGACAACTGGTAACAACTACGGGGTATTCGATAGAGCCGGCGATTTCGGTGTCTACGGATGCGACTGCTGTTGACATTGGAAAGGACGGGAGCGTGAACGTGACCGACGCTACGGGGACGGTATCGGTCGTAGGTCAGCTACAGATGGCCCGCTTTCCCAATCCATCAGGTCTTTCGAGCGAGGGAGACAACCTGTTAGCAGAGACGGCGTCCAGCGGGACACCTTTGACAGGAACGGCGGGTCAGAATGGTTTTGGGACCATACTGGGGGGTTTTCTGGAGAAGTCCAACGTCCAGATGGTGACGGAGCTTGTGAATCTTATAACCGCCCAGCGGGCATACGAGATAAACTCACGAGCGATAAAGGCGGGCGATGATATGCTCCAGACAGCGAATTCGATAGTACGTTAAAAGGGCTATTATGAGCGATAAGAAAGTAGAGATTATTTTAGCGGCCTGCATAATAATTGCGGTTCAGTTCTGCAATGCGTCGGCGAACAGCACCGGTGATGATTCTGTTTTGCAGATATGCCTTCCGGAGGCTGCGGCAATCGAAGGTAAGTTTATCAGGCTGGGAAAGGTTTGCAGGATTGAGGGCGGGGAGGCCGTTGCTGCCAGGGCCGGTGAAATCGGACTGGGTGAGGTTTCGGTGCCGGGACAGAAAATCGTTATTGACAGGCAGATGATTCTGAGCCGATTGGCCTGTAATGGGATTCCTGCATCGGAGGTAAAATTGACTGGCGCTGAGAAGATGATTATCGGGCAGCAGCAGCAGGTCATTAAAGGCTCTGAATTAGTTGAAGCTGCACGATTGTTTCTGGGGAAGAATTTTCCGCAATATTCCGGCTGTAAATTAGAGCCTGTGAGGGTGCCGAAGGATTTTGCGACAGCCGGCGAGAGCAGGAATATAGAATTGTCACCCAGTTTGGCCGACAGTATGAATAATCAGGTCGGTATTAAAGTTGTGATTTTGGCGGATAATAAAGAGGTGGGGAGCAGCGATGTGGATTTCAATGTGAAATACAACTGCCGAACGGCGGTGACGCTGAAGGATATAGCGGCGGGGACGGCCATCAGCCCGAAGAATACAAAGATAGAGCAGAGGTTGTCGGACAATCCTGAGCCAGCGGACTGGAGGGAGCCTTATGGTCTGATAGCGAGGTGTCGGCTGCCGGCCAATACGATTATTCGTCCGAATATGATAATCGCCGCAAAAGCAGCGGCGGCTGTTAAGCGCAATGAGAACGTTATTATTCGGATAGAGAAGCCCGGTCTTTCGGTTACGGCTGTTGGGAAGGCGATGCAGGAGGGAAGGGCCGGCGAGATTATAAAAGTTCGGAATGTGGACTCGCAGCGAATGATTCTTGCGAGAGTCGGTGAAGACGGGACAGTAGAACCTGTTTTGTGAAAGGGAATTCGATGAAAAACAGAATCGGTTTGATTTTGGTTTTGGCGGTTTTTGTGTTCTGTATGGCGGAGTGCCTGGAGGCCGGCTCCATCTGGGCAAAGCGTGACAAGAATATGCGGGATTTGTATGCCGACAATGTGGCCCACAGGATAGGCGATGTTCTGACCATCAAAGTCACCGAGAACAGCAAGGTTGACAACAAGGCGAAGAGAGACCTCCAGAAAGATACCGACAAGTCAATGACGTTTAACGGAGAGATAGGCGGTTTTGCCGACATTGGCGAATTTGGTTTGAGCGCCGAGTCCAGCAATAATTTGAAGGGCAAGGCTGACTACAAGGATGAGCGTAGTTTCGTTGATTCCATTACGGTGGTTGTAGTGGATGTTCTGCCGAATGGGAACCTTGTGGTTCTGGGGACTCGCAGCCGAGAGATTGCGGGCGATATACAGACGATAGAAGTGAGCGGGATAGTTCAGCCGATAGATATTGCATTTGATAACACGATAGTGAGCCAGCGTGTTGCGAATTTCCGTATATTCACCAAGAACGCCGGTGTGGCGGAGCCTTATACGAGGCCGGGCTGGCTGGGCGGTATATTCGATATTATCTGGCCGTTTTAGGGCTTGTCAGCATAAAGGTATATTAGAACTATTTTTGGAAGTAAGAGATTATGAAAAGCCGTTTGATAATTTTGACAATCGTTCTGGTGAGTATAGTTGAGACGGGGTTATGCGAGCGGATAAAAGATATTGCCGATATTCAGGGGATCCGGGGCAACCCGCTGTCGGGTATCGGATTAGTCATAGGCCTGGCCAACACGGGTGACAGCACATTGCCGTCGCAGCAGGTTCTGACGAACATACTGAAAAGTGCGGGTATAGTTCTTTCTCCGGGCGAATTGAAGGGCGGCAATATTGCGCTTGTTATGGTGACGACGGAGCTTGGGCCTTTTGCCCGTGAGGGTTCGCGAATAGACGTTGATGTTTCATCGATAGGAGATGCCAAGAGTCTTCAGGGCGGCAAGCTTCTGCCTACGCCGCTGCAGGGTCTTGACAGGCAGGTTTATGCCGTAGCGCAGGGCGGGGTATCGCTTGCCGGCTGGACGGCGTCAGGCGATAAGGCTTCCATCACAAAAAATCATCAGACTGTAGGGAGAATACCGGATGGGGCGATTGTCGAGAAAGAGGAGCTGGCGTCTTTCGTCGATTATATAGGCAATCAGCGGTTTGTAACCCTGAATTTGCGGAACAGCGATTTTACGACGGCATCGCAAATCAGCAAGGTCATCAATCAGGGGTATCCGAACAGCACCGCGGTGGTTGACGGGGGGACTGTGCGGGTCCAAATACCGGGTCAGATTAACCCGATGGATATAGCCGGCTTTATAGATGATATTACGCGGTTGAAGGTTCAGGTTGATGTTCCTGCGGTAGTGGTTATAAACGAGCGCACGGGGACGATAGTGGTGGGAGAGAACGTCGGGATATCGACTGTGGCGATTTCGCAGGGGAGCCTTGTTATAAAGGTCAAGGAGACAGCGAATGTATCTCAGCCGACAGCGCCTTTCTCTGATTCCGGCACGACGGTGGTTGTTCCTGATTCGATGATAGGAGTCGAGGAGAAAGAGGGCCACCTGATAACAGTGCCACAGACGGTTACAGTGTCGGAACTGGCCAGGACGCTCAATGCGATAGGGGCGACGCCGAGGGACCTTATAGCGATATTTAATGCACTTAAGAAGGCAGGGGCTCTTCAGGCCCGGCTGGAGATAATGTAGGAAATTCGATGGATATTGGCGACAAAATGATGTTGGCCGGCGGAATTTCGCAAACTGCTTTTTCGAGGGATTTGGGCAAGCTCGACGGTATGTCGGACGAGGAGAAAAAACAGGCAGCAAAGGATTTTGAGTCGGTTTTTATCGGGAAGCTGCTGGACGAGATGAAGAACAGTATAGGCGAATGGGGTTTTGAAAAGGACGGGGCCGGGGAGCAGGTAGAAGGCCTATTTTGGATGTATCTGGCCCGCGATGTTGCGGACAAAGGCGGGTTCGGATTGTGGAAGGACATATACAGGCTTTTAGCTAATTCGGAACAGACGAAAGCCATTGAGAAATGATTGAGCAGGGAAATATGAAGGCAGCGTCAATTAGTATAGAAGAAAAAATTGATTGTATCTCATCGGTGCTTGACAGGGACATCGAGCATATACAGGCCAGCTTACTGCGACTTAATGAGCTTCGCAGTTTTGTTATCAAGCGTGATGATGTTGCTTTAACCGGAATGCTTGCCGGCATCAAAGCTGATTTGGATAATTATGCCGCCAATGAATCAGAACGTTTTTCGATACAAAAAGAGCTGGCAGGAGTTCTGGGCTGCGAACCTGAGCAGGTGACCTTGAGCCGACTTGAGAGCATATTGCCGAAGGAAAAGGCGATAGGGCTTAAGGAGAGGAAGGAAAAGCTGAGGTCACTGGCGAAGGAGCTTAAGAAGGAATATTCAAGCACGGCAATTCTTTTGTCGGACTGTATGAGGTTCAATAAACTGCTTTTGAGAAGTATTTTTAAGATTGGGAAGACAGAAGCTGTTGTGTACAGTGCCGACGGTCGTGCCAAACAGCAGGCAGAGACGGCTTTTGTGAACGTTCAGCTTTGAATAAGGTTATTGTGAACGAGGTCGGAACGTGGATAGTTATTCAATAGGACTAAGCGGACTTAGTGCCGCACAGAAATGTCTCGAGGTAGCCGGGAATAATATTGCCAATGCGGCCACGGAGGGATACCACAAACAGAGAGTCCTTTTGAATCCGGCCTACTCATCACAAGTCGGTTCGCTGGTTCTCGGAGGAGGCGTAGAGGTTGCCGATATTACCAGGCTGATAGATACCCTTTTGGAAGAGGAAATTCTTCGTCAGAATTCGATTCTGGAGCAGGCTTCACAGGAGCTTTCCACTTTGCGCACAGTTGAGTCCGCTTTTGGTGAATTTTCAGGGGGTAACAGCCTTAGTGCAGCGATGGACGAGTTTTTCAATGCCCTGCAGGACCTCAGCGCTCATCCCGGGGAGATTATCTGGCAAAAACAGGTTGTTTCTACTGCTGAAGCTCTGGCGGGGCAATTCAGGACGATGAGAGACTTTCTTGGCAAACTAGAAAACCAGATTACCCTGGAGGTGAAAAATACCGTTGAGCAGATTAACACGCTGGCCAGTCAGATAGGGGACCTCAACAACAGGATTCAGACTATGGAAATAGGCGGCGGCAAGGCCAATAACCTGCGAGACCAGAGAGACCAGTATATAACGGAGTTGTCAAAGTTGATTGATATTCAGACTGTCAGCAGAGAATACGGCGTGGTCGATGTATTTGCGGGCGGATTGCCTTTGGTGATTGACACAACGGTTATCGGGCTGGAGACGGGTCTGGATGGGAACGGGGACTTAGGCGTTGCCATTGCCGGCAGAGATAACTATAGCCCAAATGTCGAGGGCGGACGGCTGGGCGGATTATTATCGCTGAAGAACGAACTTGTTGGCGACATCCGTGAGGACATTGATAATTTGGCCGGAGCGATGATACAGAAGGTAAATCAGTATCATGTTCAGGGAGTTGGTTCGGAAGGTTCGTTCACGGAATTGACCGGCTGGAGGATGATGAGTGAAAATCTGGCGGATTTCGAGCCGCCTGTGAACGACGGCAGTATATATATCAGGCTTATATATACCGACCCCGATACAGGCGAACAGACTATAACTCGCTCGCCGCGGATAGATGTTGATGCCTCAACGGATACCCTGGCCACGATAGCTGAAAAAATCAATGCTATTGATGGTCTGAGTGCTTCTGTGGTTTCCTCGAAGCTTCATATTCAGGCTGATACTGATTATAAGTTTGATTTTCTTCCCGCTGTTTTGCCTGAACCTGAACCTACCGACAGTAATCTGACCGGCACCACACCGCCTGATATATCTATTTCGGGTATTTACACAGGAACAATAAATAAGACTTTTATCTACAGGGTGATAGGCAGCGGGGATGTCGGCAACGGCACCCTGCAGCTTGAGGTGAGGAATGGTTTTGAACCTACCAACAGTAATCTGACCGGCACCACACCGCCTGATATATCTATTTCGGGTATTTACACAGGAATAATAAATCAGACTTTTACCTGCAGGGTGATAGGCAGCGGGGATGTCGGCAACGGCACCCTGCAGCTTGAGGTGAGGAATGGTGACGATGAAGTAGTTACCACGCTTAATATCGGGTCCGGTTACGCAGCGGGCGATAATCTTGATATAGGTGATGGAGTCAAAGTATCTCTCGGCACAGGTGATTTGAATGATGGGGACAGTTTTGAAATAGATGTAGACGATGAAGTAGTTACCACGCTTAATATCGGGTCCGGTTACGCAGCGGGCGATAATCTTAATATGAGCGATGGAATCAAAGTATCCCTCGGCACAGGTGATTTGAATGATGGGGACAGTTTTGAAATAGATGTATTTGCCGATACCGATACATCGGAGGTATTGTCTGCGGCTGGAATCAACCCCTTTTTTTCCGGCAACAGCGCTTCGAATATGGCGGTTTGTTCGGATATAACCTCCACTCCCGGCCGCATAGCCACCGCCCTGGGAGCGAACATGACGGATAATACGAATATTCTGCGGATGGCCGGCCTGAGAGACGAGGATATAAGCAGCCTGGAGGATATGACGGCCGGTGAGTTTTATCACCAGCTTGTTACGAATGTCGGTCAGAACATTTCCATCAAACAGATGCGCCAGGACAATTCGGAGGTCATAGTTCAAAATCTTACCAATCAGCGTGATGAGTTAAGCGGTATCGATATTAACGAAGAGGCTGCCAGATTACTGGCTATTGAGCAGATGTTCCAGGCGATGGCCAAGTTTATGACTGCGGTTCAATCGTCCATTTTGGCTATTATGGACATAATGTAGTTGAGCGGAAATATAGAAGAGGTTTTTAATGGCAGGAGCATTGACCAGTGTTTATAACAACGCGGCCTTTGCATTGAGTATGAATGCCGAGGTGCTGGCCCGGATGCAGGAACAGGCGTCATCAGGTTCCCGAATAAACCGTGCGTCTGACGACCCATCCAGTGCGTATCGAGTTCTGGGGCTTAATGCGGAGAAGTCGCTTTTGTCAAACTATGTAGACAATCTTTCGGAGGTTACTGCTTCGCTGGAGTTTGCCTCATCTATTTTTAACGATATGACAGCCCAGCTTGCAGAGGTCAAGACACGTCTGACACAGGTTGTCACCGATACTTCTAGCGACCAGACACGAGAGCTGATTGCTGGTGGAGTTGATAACATACTGGAACAAATGCTTGCATTGGCCAACACCAAACATATGCAGCAGTATCTTTTCGGCGGGGGCGACACAGATTCGGCACCTTATACCATAGAGCGTGATGCCGACGGGAAAATAATCGGCGTTACCTACCAGGGCAGTCTGGAGAATCGTGATATAGAAGTAAGCAAGGGTCTGGAGATATCGGTTTTTCATATAGGCGACGAGGCTTTTCGTGCCGACAATCGTGATGAGACGGAATTTATCGGCGGCACAACCGGAGCCGCGCCCGGGACGGGGACATCGAGTGTCAGAGGTTACGTCTGGCTTGAGGTCACGCAGCCCGGCGGGGCGGGCAATCCGTATTTTCTGTCGATTGACGGCGGGCTGACCACCGTTCAGGCAGACGGCACCGAAAACCAGATGGTGACGGATTCACGGACGGGGCGGGTTCTGTATGTGGACACCAGAGCGATAAGCGGCACCGGCGTTGAACTGGTTAATAACTCCGGGACACACGATGTATTCGAGACCCTGATTGCCATTCGCGACCTATGCCGGAATGAAGGGGGATTTTCTGAAAACCAACTGCAGGATATGCGGAACAACGTTGTGGAATCGCTGGATGAGGTTAGAAATCTTTTGCTGCGGGACTTGGTTTCCGTAGGGTCGAAAATAGGATTTCTTGATGACCTAAAAAGCGGGCTTGAGGATATAAAGTTAAACGCCGATGATGAAAAGACCCGTATTGAGCAGGCTGACATTGCCCAGATTTCCATAGACATCGCCAGGCGTGGGGTTTTGTATCAAATGTCTCTGGCGGTGGTGGCAAAGATTATGTCTATGTCGCTACTGGATTTCATAAATTAGCCTTTGGGCAATGCCGTTTGGGCAGCAGAATGGGCGTTCGATATTTGGACAGGTTGCGGGCCGGAAGGTGGGAAATTGCAAGTAAACGTGAAATTTGGGTTATGGCACGGGATTTGCAGTGTAATTAAAGATTTATAACTTTGTGCCATTGGGTTTGGTATCTGAGGCTGATTAAGGAGCAAAACAAATGACTATGGGAGCGAATTCGGATTATCAAAAAGGGCTGGAGCTGGCGGAGGCCGGCAGGCATCAGGAGGCACTTATACACATTCAGGAGTATCTGCGGGAAAATCCTGACGATGTGCAGGCGATGAATGATGCGGGTGCGATTTTGCACTGTCTGGGGCGTCCGAAGGAGGCAATCGACCATATTGTAAGAGCGAGGAGTTTTAATGGAAACAGCGTTGAAATAATCTGGAATCTGGCGGAGGCATATATTGCGGCGGGTGAAGCGAAGCAGGCGGCACAACTTTTGGATGATATGGAGCGGATGGGTATATTGAGCGCCGATGTGCTTAATCGAATCGCAAATGTGTTTTTTAATCAGAATGACAAGGCCAATGCGATGGAAATGCTGCTTCGTTCATTAGAGATGTCCCCGCAGCAGGAGGTTCTCAAGCCGATGCTTCAGGTGATACGTTCCAAAAGGCCGAAGATAGCCTTTTTCTGCGGCGGTGACGGTATGACGTTTCTCAACGAGATTGTTGATTTTGCAAAGCAGCGGTTTGAGGTGCGGATTTTCGAGGGCAAAACAAAAGAGGAGCTTTACGAGCTGATGCAGTGGAGCGACATTTCCTGGTTTGAATGGTGTACGGACCTGGCGGTGATAGCATCGAATCTGCCGAAGGTTTGCAAAAATATTGTCAGGCTCCATCGGTATGAGGCCTATCTTCACTGGCCGCAGCAGATTAACTGGCAAAATATCGATATGCTGATTACTGTCGGCAATTCGTTTGTCAAAGACGCTCTGCTTAAACAGGTCCCTAATATCGAGAATATTACGCGTCTTATCAGCATTCCCAACGGAGTGAATCTTGAGAAGTTCAAATTTGTCGACAGACAGCGAGGCAGGAACATTGCCTTTCCGGGTAATTTCAGGATGGTGAAAAACCCTGCCTTTGTGCTTCAGTGTATACAGAAGCTGCACTATATGGACCCGCAGTATCGCCTGTTTTTCGGCGGCATCTTTCAGGACGAGGCGCTTGAGCAATATGTAAAACATATAGTCGATGCACTTGAGCTCGGGGGCGTGGTGTTTTTCGACGGCTGGCAGAAGGACATAAATTCCTGGCTTGCGGACAAACATTATATTATTTCGACGAGTATCATAGAAAGTCAGGGTATGGGTCTGCTGGAGGGTATGGCGTGCGGTCTGAAGCCTGTGATACATAATTTTCCGGGTGCGAGTCAGATTTTCCCGTCGGAGTTTTTGTTCAACATTTCCGAAGATTTCTGCCAGCAGGTTCTTTCCGATAAATACGAGCCTTGCAGATACCGTAAATTCGTCGAGGAGAACTATTCACTAAAAAAGCAGCTTGGTGAAATTAATCGTATTTTCACGGGATATGAGGCCGAGGTGGCATTGAAGTTTCGCAGCGGTGAGACGCCGGAGAAGTTATCTTCGGGATTAGGTGTGCCGGCATTTGCAGGCAACAAGTTTGTATGAGATTTAGCAGGTGCGAAAGGGATTTCGGGTAATTCTGGAACAGTGGAAAGCTATGAGGAAAAACGCGGGCCGCTGGTCAGCGTGTTGTTGCCGACATACAACAGGCGCAGGCTATTGCCTGTTTCGCTGTCGAGCGTTGTTCATCAGGATTACAGAGACCTCGAAATTTTTGTAATTCGGGACGGCGGAGAGGAAGTGAGTGACATTGTCAATTCATTCAATGATTCGAGGATTGTATTTATAAACAGGGAAGAGAACCGCGGGCTGCCTCATACGCTTAACGAGGCGCTGGCCAGGGCCAAAGGCAAATATATTTGCTACCTCGGCGACGATGACCTTTATTATCCCCATCACGTCAGCACGCTGGTCGACGTTCTGGAAAATAAAACGGACTGCGAGGTTGCCTACAGCGATTTGTATAAGGTTTATTGCAGGATTATGCCTGACGGCGGTCGAGAGGTTTTGAGCAAAGTTGTTGAAATCAGCAGGGATTTTGACCGGTTTTTTACGCTGTATTTCAATCAGGCGCTGCACGTAAGTATTATGCACAACAGAAGTCTGCTTGAGAAGACGGGTCTTTATAATGAGCAACTCAGCGTTCTGATAGACTGGGATATGACGCGGCGGCTGGCCTTTTTCTCGGATTTTTATCATACTTACGAAATCACCGGCGAATTCTACAGCCCCGTCGGCGAATCCGACAGAATATCCACTCAGCAGCGCAAAGACAAAATCAAATTCAACAAAAACGTATTTACGATACGCACGACCAGGCCGGCCAAGCCCTGGCCAAAAATTAAAGATTTGTCGATAATTTTTGCTCCAGGACTTCCTAATAAAGAGGCGGGAAAAACTCTTGGTCTTATCTGGCGTCATACTTTTTATCCTTATCAGGTTTATCTGCCGCTGCCGCAGGAGGACCTTAACAGGTTTCACACCGATATGCCCAATGTAATCAGGGTTACTGTCGGGCTTTCGGCCTCCGAAGCCGAACGGATAGACGCAGCATTGGCCAGATGTGAGGGGGATTATGTTGCCGTGGCGCCGAGCGGTTTTCCGGTAGAGGAGATGTGGGTGGAGGACCCTCTTTATGCCTTGATTAACAATTCAGCCGGCGGCGAGGCGTTCGAGCTGGAGGGTTCGACAGATGAGCTTTGGGGAGTAGTGATTGGTAAAAACGATTTGCTGAATGCTCGCAGAAGTTTTCCGAATCTGTCGCTGCGTGAATCCCTGAAAGCAGCAGGTATTGTGATAAAGAAGGTCCGTCCCGAGGAAGCTCCTTTTCAGCTTGACGATTTATTCAGAGATGCCCGATTAGCGGAAAAAGATGGGGACTGGGGACTGGCGGCGAGGGCGTATGAGTATATGGCCAAACACTATCAAAATGAACTCTGGATGAAGACGCTGGCTGCGACGGCCTTTTTCAAGGCAGGCGCCCTTACCAGGGCAGCGGAGCTGAGCGGAGAAATCAACCGGCAGCGTCCGGTAGTGGACACGTTTTTGCTGGAGGCGAGAATAAACCGAAAACAAAAGGATTTTGGGTCAGCAATAATGCTGCTCGAAAAAGCAAAAAATATACTTGAAGGAAGAGAATTATTATGGACACGGCAAGGAACGACTTAACCGGGGAACGCAACTTGACGCAGCGCTATGAGGTTTTGCAGGAGCTTGGCGATTGTTATACCTCTGTCGGAGATGGTGACAAGGCGCAGCACTGCTATGAGAAGGCGGCGACATTAGAGCCTGATGAGGCGGGGCCTTATATCGGGCTGGGGGTGGTCGCGCTGCAGAAAAACAAACTCGAAGATGCGGAGATTGCCTTCAGAGTGGCCTGTCGGCTGGATACTAATTGTGCGAAGGGATACGCCGGCCTGGCTATGGTGGCGCAGCAAAGGGCTGACTACAAGCAGGCGTTTGAGATGTATCTGAAATGTCTCGAACTGGATGCCGACAACCTGGCGGCGCTTCTGGGATTGTTTCAGACATCCTGCCGGATGGGCTCATTTGCGAAGATTATTTATTATCTGGAGGCGTATTTGAATATGCATCCGGGTGACACCTCTGTTATGTTCACGCTGGCGGCGCTGTATATGAAGGACGGCCGGCTCGAACAGGCCCAAAGGACGCTTATGGATGTTTTAACCCTGGACCCGGCCAACAAAGATGCGGCTAATCTGCTTGAGGAGGTTGAACACGGACTGGTTCGGATGGGAGTGGCGGGAGCCGGGGTCGGATGTTCATAGAGGAACAAAAACATTTGCTGGATGAGCTGCAAAATTTGCTGGAGAAGCAAATTGCACTGGCTAAGCAGGACGGCGCAGGTGAGCTTGAGGTTTTAATCGAACGAACAAATTCGCTGATAGAAAAAATTTCAGGGACAGGAATTCTTGAGTCGCCTGAATTTAAGAATCGTAAGGAGCTTCTGCAAAAGTTGTACGAGGCTTTGTGTCTTTCTGTTGCTTCCAAAAAAACCGATGTTTGTGAGAAGCTGGGTCAAATTCGCAGGAGCAGAAAAGTGATGGAAGCTTATAGCAATAATGTGTGAGGCCGGGAAATCCTAAATATGGAAACCTTTGTAGCGTCATAGTATTAATTACAACCTCACATTTATGATTTGATTCGGAAAGAGCGATTATGGGAATAATGCGGTTTGGTCCGCCGACAGAGCTTATTTTGAGACTCAAACAGGCTTTCGGGACAGCAACCTTTATTGAGACCGGAACATACCTTGGCGGGACAGCATTGTGGGCAAGTAAAGTTTTCGACCGGGTGATAACAATAGAAGCTTCAGAAGAACTCTACAAACAAGTTGTGGAGAAGTTCGGTCGCATTAAACACATAGAGTTTATGCTCGGGGACAGCAAAGAAAAGCTGGCTGATGTTGCGGCCGGTCTTAAGGGGCCTGCCATATTCTGGCTTGATGCCCACTGGAGCGGGGGGGCGACCAGCGGCGAAAACGCCCAATGCCCGCTGCTTGAGGAAATTAAAACAATCAATGATTCCGAGTATGAGCATTTTATTTTCATTGACGATGCCCGGCTGTTTATGTCACCGCCGCCGGAGCCTCTTTTGGTTAATCAATGGCCTGATATTGCAACGGTAATCAACGCGCTGAAGAACTGCGACAAGGACAGATACATTGTCATAATAGAAGATGTCCTTATTGCTGCACCGTTACTTGCGAAAACGGAACTCTCAACATATTGCCAAAAACTAAACACACGATTATGGAAAGAATACGGCAAAGACCAGGTTCAAAAAAACCCTGTTCTGCCGGCAGAACGCAGCGAAAGTCAGCAGTCCGCCCGGTTTTTCACGGTCGCTCCGCCGGGCAAGTCCGACCCTGCACCGGCCCTGCGCCATACGGTACCAATGCCGGAGCGGTGCGAGAGCGGTTTTCCCCAAGCGCCTCTGACAAAGCATGAGATAGAGGTAATCGGAAAATTTATTTCCCCGGGGGATGTAGTTTTTGATGTCGGAGCATATATGGGGGGGTGGACCAGGGAGGTGTTCAGACAACATCGGGATGTCAGGGCGCATCTGTTTGAGCCTGTGCCAACTTCTTACCGCAGGCTCGAAGAGGAGTTTTCGGGGGAAATTCATACCGGTCAGGTCGTTGTAAACAATCTTGCGGTATCCTCAAGGGAAGAGACACGACAGATTTACTTCTATACTGACAGGCCGGCTTGGAGCACTTTTCACCGCAGGCTTGTGGTTGAAAAACAGACAACGGTTCAGGGGCCGAAGACCCTGAATGTTTGCACAATGATGATCGAAAAATATTGCAGAGAAAAAAATATAGAGCGTATCAATTTTTTGAAGATTGACACGGAGGGCAATGAACTTGAGGTTCTTAAAGGCGCCGAAGAGCTTTTGCGAAATGGGAGGATTGATTACCTGCAATTCGAATACGGCGGAACTTTCTCTGATGCCGGGATTACTTTGGAGGATGTTTTTGAATATCTGCGGAGGATGCAGTATGAGATGTTCAGGCTTTCGGACGGAGCACCAAAGCGTATTACATATATCACCTCGGCCGAGGAGGATTATAAATATTGCAACTATCTGGCCGTTAATGAAAGGTTTAAGTCGAAGGTTGCGGGGCAGCCAACGGCGATGCCGGATTTCCGGCAGCAGTGTGCCCGATATGGAATAAGGCCGCGAGGCATAATTCATATAGGGGCACATGAGGGCAAGGAGGCAGAGAAATATCTTCGAATGGGTGCGGAAAAGGTGTTATTAATTGAAGCAAACCCGGCAGTTTACGAACGCCTCAAGGCAAATGTGGCCGGTCTGGCCGGCGTACAGACAGTCAACTGTGCGATAAGCAACGTTAACGGCTCGACAACGCTGCACGTAACGTCAATGGACCAGAGCAGCTCCATACTGCCACTGAAACATCACAGGCAGATATATCCGAAGATAACCGAAGTTGGGCGGATTACCGTTCGGTGCTGCACGCTTGATACTCTTTTGGGTGAAATGGGGCTGTCGCCATCGGATTTCAATATCATAAATATTGATATTCAGGGTGCCGAGTTGTTGGCTTTCCAGGGGGCTGCGGATTTGCTGAAGCATGTTGATTGCATAAATACCGAGGTAAACTACGAAGAGCTTTATGAAGGATGTGCCCAGATAGAACAAATTGATGATTTTTTGAAGGGTTTTGGTTTTGAGCGAAAGGCGGTTACGTCGCCTTATCATTGGTCGTGGGGTGATGCGTTTTATGTGAGGGCGGTAAAATCAGAGGTGGCAGACAGGCCCGTAATAACGGTGACTTCACTGGGGAGGGACGGACGTTTCGGAAATCAGCTTTTTCAGTATGCTTTTCTTAAGATTTACGCGAAACAGCACAATCTTGATGTCCAGGCGCCAAACTGGATAGGACAGAGTTTGTTCGGACACACAGACAAGCTGGTTCTGCAAAGGCGTCCAAAGGTCAAAGAAAAAAGCAACGACCTTGCCAAAGCATTAATACCAAATGCGAGAGAAAGATTCGAGAATGTGGATTTTCAGGGTTATTTTCAATACCACACAAGTTTTTACGCACCATATAAGGATTATTTTCGGCGGTTATTTGAGCCTGTTGAGGAAATTCGCAGGAGGCTTGAAAAGGCAATGGAGGTCCTGCGGCAAATGGGTAAAACGGTGGTTGGACTTCATCTTCGAAGGGCAGATTACGGGTATGGTCATTTTTTTGTTGCTCCCAGCCAGTGGTATAAGGAATGGCTTAAAAATTTATGGCTGGGTCTTGATAAGCCTGTGCTGTTTATTGCCAGCGATGAGCCGGAGATTGTAACGGCTGATTTCAGGGAGTACGAACCGGTAACGAGCGAACAGCTTGGCCTGGACTGGCCGGCGGCGGAATTCTATCCTGATTTTTATATACTGAGTCAGTGTGATATTGTAGCGATTTCCAACAGCTCGTTTTCCTTTCTGGCCTGTATGTTGAACGAGCGTGGCAAGGCATTTTACCGGCCTCGGCTGTCGCAGCAGAGCCTTATACCTTTTGACCCCTGGAACAGTGAGCCGATTCTGCGTGACGAGGTCGTTTCAAAGACATTTTATACGCCGCAGCAGATTAAGCAGATGCAGCAGAGCAAATGCCACGATAAGGCGGCTGAGGAACTGGCAGCAAAGGGGATTGAGGAGCTTGAGCGAGGCTCTGTTATCGAGACGATGAATTATTTCGACGGGTCGGCGATGCTGTCTGCCGGTCTGGCCGAGAGGATGTGCAGCCGGGCGTTGTCTAAACTGGATAAACCGACGCTAAAACAGATAGAAGATATGGCCGGCCAGAGGCTGCTTGTGGGGCCGAAGAACAAGGGAGCGAAATTGCTGCTGGAAGGCTGCCGGCACCAGCTTGAAGGTCATGATTTGTTTAAGAAGGGTATGGAAAAGCTGCGGACGGCAGAGCCGGGCGAAGCTTTAAGTTGTTTTGCGAAGACAGCAACAGCTTTTCCTGAATTGGTCAATCTGCATTTTGCGATGGCTACTGCTTATGCACAGTTAGGCAAGCTTTATTCGGCCAAAAAGGAATGCGAGGTGGAATTGAAGCTTCAGCCGACCCACAGCGGCGTCAAAGAACTGCTTGATAGAATTAACAGGGCAATAGTTGAGTATGAACGGAGCAAAGAAGAGAAAATACTCCGATAAATTACAAAAGCCAATTTGGCTAAATAGTTGAACCGGGAGGATTATATTATGTTGAATATAGGATTGTTAGATACGGAGCCGGGCGAGGTTATAGCGGCAAAACAAGTTGTTAAATCATACTACCTGTTGCGTCTGAAGGATGTTTGGCAGAACCATAACAGCCCCGTGTGGTTTGACCATGAGATTGACTATCATATGTGGCCCAAGAATATTTTTTGGATAGAAAGAGGTGTTTTCGGCAGGATTATGATGACACCCGGCTGCCGGGTATTGGACCTTTGTTGTGGAGACGGATACTTCAGCGATGTGTGGTATTCGACAATTGCCGGGCGTATCGATGCCTGTGATAATGATTCTGGCGCTCTGGATTTTGCGGCACAGAAGCATTCGAATGAAAGAATCAAATATCATCGGGTCGATGTTTTAGCAGATTCATTGCCGGGGACAAATTATGACGTTGTTACCTGGTTTGAGGCCATAGAACATTTTACGGAAGACCAGATAGTATATATCCTGCAGAAAATCAATTCTTCATTAAATCAGAAAGGCCGACTTATCGGGTCAACGACCCTTGTAAAGCAGCTGGGCAAGCCGGGCAACCGCCAGCATAAAAGAGAATTCACAAGTCAGGAGGATGTTGCCAGCGTACTGAGCAGAGTGTTTACCAACAACCACGCCTGGGTTTCGATATACCCGGAGAGAACGACTTGCTATTTTCAATGCTGCAAATAATCGGGAGGCAAGCAGATGAATAATATTCCTGTAATACTTGTGGTTTATAAGAGGGCCAGGCACACATACAAGGTGCTGGAATCGCTGCGTCGGCACAATGTGCAGAACCTCTATATATTTTCCGATGGCACTAAGGGGCAGCAGGATTTACAGCAGGTTCAGGAAGTCCGGCAACTGCTGAGGCAGATTGACTGGTGTGAGCCCGTGATTATCGAACAGCCTCAGAACATAGGCCTTGCCAAAAGCATCGTCGGGGCTACGGATTATGTATTCCAGAAATATGACAAGCTAATTTTGCTTGAGGACGACTGTGTCCCCGAGGAACACTTTTTCGATTTTATGACAACTTGTTTGCAGAAATATGAGAATAGCCCAAAAGTTTTTGGTATATCGGGTTTTACCGTGGCGATACCTGAGGAGATAGTGCGGAGCTATCCGTATGATTTGTATTTTTGCCCGAGGATTGGCAGTCACGGCTGGGGTACATGGAAAAGAGCCTGGCAGCATCATGGTAGAAATCTACGTGAGCTTATAGATGAAGCGATAAGCAAAGGTATTGATTTGGACCAGGGCGGCTCGGACATTCCCATCTTTATTTCAGACCTCCTGCAGGGAAAGCTCAAAGACGTCTGGACGCTGAACTGGGTGCTTTCAGTTTATCTTAACAATGGTGTGTACATTTATCCTACAGGGTCTCATATAACCAATATAGGGATGGATGGCAGCGGTGTTCATTGCGGTGCGACTAACAGGTACGATACGCCCGTCTGCCGGCGCAAGCCCGCTAATTATCCGCAGGAGGTATTCCTCGATGGAAATATAATGAAGTTCTGGCGAAAATTTTACGATACCAGTCCAGCCAGAAGGGCTCAGGTGATACTGCCGAGGCCGGTTTTGGGGAAATCAGAAGCTTCGTTGGCAGGCGTAACGGTTGGATATGTCAGTTCAAATGACATAAAAGGAGGTGCCCAAAGGGTCGGGTGGGTGTTGAAAGAAGGTCTCAAGGCGCGAGGTTACAGAACCAGAATGTTCGTAGGACACAAATTCTCAAATGACCCTGACGTTAAAGTAATTAAGGATGCAATTTGTGATGACAGCGACTACTATAAAAAACAGGGGTATTTATACTACGATATAAGTTCGACATTTTTGCTCAACCATCAGAAGGAATTCGTCGAATGTGATATTATACATTTTCATAACCTGCACGGCGATTATTTCAATCCCTTTGCTCTGTCGTCATTAACAAAAAACAAGCCTTCAGTCTGGACCCTTCACGACATTCAAAGTCTGACAGGGCATTGTGCCCGTCTCCTGGACTGTATGAAATGGCAAACTGGCTGTGGAAACTGTCCTAATCCGGATACCTACCCGGCCATTAGCAAAGACCGAACGGCTGAAATGTGGCAGCATAAAAAGCGCATTTATGAAAAATCTGATTTTGAGCTGATAGTGCCATCGCAATGGCTGAAAAATATAGTTGAGAAGAGCATACTTAAAGAGAAAAAAGTTCACCTGATATATAACGGCATTGACCCGAATATCTACAAGCCACATAACAAAGCAGCCTGTCGCAGAAAATTTAAGATTCCCGATGATGCGGTAGTTATCGAATTTTCCGCCAACGGCGGCCTGCGAGACGTGACAAAAGGAACCGAGTTTATTCTCTCAGCTTATCAGCATCTGATTGCGAAGTATCCGAACGTTTATTTTATATGCATAGGGGGTAGGGCCGAGAATGCACCGACCGAGCGGTTGCTGCAGGTGCCTTTTGTATTTGATGAAAAACTCCTTGCAGAGCTTTATTGTGCTGCGGATGTATTTGTTTACCCGACACTGGCCGACAACTGCCCGTTAGTGGTTTTGGAGCTGATGGGTTGCGGCGTGCCGGTGGTGTCATTCAATATCGGTGGAGTGCCTGAACTTATCGAGCACGGTAAAACCGGTTTTGTCGCAGGTTATAAAAACTGCACTGAGCTTATCCAGATGACAGAGCATCTTATCGTAAATAAAGCCAAACGAGAAGAGTTCAGCCGGGCAGGTCTCGAAAGATTCAATAAGATGTTCACCCTCGACCAGATGATAGATAAACATATCCAACTTTATGGGAATCTGCTGGAGGAAAGTAAGAAGAAGGGACATACGCCAGCCCAGAATAAGATGGCAATTTCACTGCCAGCCGCAAACATCGAGCAGAAGGTGCTGATAATCAAGCCTGATGAGGTCGAAGGCTTTATGCTTTTCTCCGGCATCCTTCCTTATCTCAGGCAGATATATAAGAACTGCCGAATATCAATATTAGTTCAGGACTACATCGCCGAGTTGGCGCAGACCTGCCCTTATATCGATGAAGTTATCAGCTTCAATGAAAAATCTCTGCTTAATGATATTAACTACCACGAGTCCCTAAAGAGAAGTATCCATGCTCGCGGTTTTGATATTGCCATCTATCCTGTTTATTCCCGTAGTAGCTGGGGCGACTACCTTACTATCAACAGCGGCGCAAAAGCGCTTATAGGTTTTGCAGGTGACGATACCGATATCTCGATGGGTGAAAAGCCTGCCAACGACCTTTTATATACAAGGCTGATTGAATCAAGAAACGGTCTGCAACTCGAGACTGAACGGTATAAAGACTTTATAAGAGGTTATGGCGTTGAGCCGGATAAGCCCTGCACACCGACGGTCTGGCTCACTCAACAGGACAGGGACGCAGCCACCAGATTACTTGGCGAACTGGGTATAGAAAGACCTCTGGTGGTTTTTCCTTTTGTTCGATATCCTGTATCCGGCTGGCCGTTGTGGAAGTGGGCAAAGTTACTTGCCGGTTATAAGAATTACCCTGTTTTAGTATGTGGTTTCGGCAAAGACAAAGAGCAGGCCGATGCACTGATTGAATCCTGCGGCGGGGATAATATGCATAATCTTTGCGACCGGCTGGCACTGAGAGAACTTGCAGCAGTACTGGAGCAATCGCGTCTATGCATAAGCAGTGAGTCCGGCCTTGCCCATCTTGCTGTTGCTGTCGGCTGCCCACAGGTTGTGATAACAGGCGGCGGATTCTTCGGCAGGTTTATGCCTTACAGCCCGACAACAACGCTGATACATCTGCAGTCGGACTGTTATAACTGCAATTATAAATGTCGATTCAGCCGACAATATTGTGTAGACCACATAAAGGTAAGCACGGTGTCTGATACAGTGAACCAGCGGTTATCTGCTGATAAACGTGAGCGCGTGCAGCCCGAGTTGGTATCAGATATAAGCGGATTTGGGCTCGGTGCGGGGATAGGCGGAGATAATAAAAGCCCACAGGCTTTGCATACACAGACGGGTTATGTTGTTTCTGTGATAGTCTGCGGCAGCAGCCGGCAGGATTCGCTGAGGGATTTTTTGGAGAGTCTGCAACGACAGACGATAGCCGGCAGACTTGAGGTAATAGTTGCTTGTGACAATCCCGCCAGTGAAGCGGTCGTAAGAGAATTTCAGCAAAGATACGGCAATGCGAGATATATACAAGCCGCCGGCCGGCAAATTTATAAAACCCGGAACATCGCGATAAGGGCTGCAACAGGAAGATATATCACCATAGCAGATATGTCCTGCCGATATACCCCCGATGCCTTCGAGGTTATGGCCAAGGTCCTCGATGAGAATCCCGACAAGGTTATGGTTTATGCCGACAGCCCTACCTTTGACTGCCAAAATAATCAGCCTGTCGAACAAAGGGCAACAGAAGCGTTTTCACTTTACCGTCTGCTGGACGGCTGTTTTCTCGGGTCTGTA
>Ga0315276_10000140_pt1 | contig 58840 bp, 67 predicted proteins | sample YL17G05_0_MG_FD_204542 | JGI IMG/M metagenome (GOLD analysis project Ga0315276, IMG submission 204542) | Sediment microbial communities from Yellowstone Lake, YNP, Wyoming, USA - YL17G05_0 | ecosystem: Environmental > Aquatic > Freshwater > Lake > Sediment | place: USA: Wyoming | collected...
ATCAAAAAAGTCCGCCTTGACGCACCCGACATACTGCTTGCCGTACGGGCCTAAAATTGCGCCTTCAACATTTGTGCTGCCGGAAGGATACACTTCACTGCAGCTATACATCGATTCGCCTTCGAACAATATGCCGCTAATTGATCCATATGTTCCCGGCGTCTGCGTTGTTGTCTTATTCAATACTAATACTGTATTGAAAATAATGCCCGTTGATGCGGCAGTATCCGACTTGGCGGTTTTGATTTCACCGTTCGCATCTGTAAAGGAAAAATCCACGGACAAGTGATCGCTCTCCGATTCGCCGCTGCCGCTCACAATGACTTTTATCGACGCGTCAATGTCCTGCGGCGGAAAGTAGACACCCGACTCTGATGTGCCCACAAATCCGCCGTCCTTCAGGCTGACAACTGTTCCCTCATCGCTAATTGATGGCGCTGCTGTGCCGCCATCACTTGTGCCGCTACCGCCGCCGCAGCCGGCGACGGCTGCAAGTGTAAAGAACGCAAGTGCCACGCATAACATTTTGATTCTTTTCATGACGACCCTCCCTTCCCTGAATAAAACCACCGGGTATTAAATAATTATTCCATTGTCAAGATGTATAATAGATTAATAATTTATATTCTAGGCATATAATGGAAAATTATTCCATCGTGCCAGGAGGGCTTCCCGCGGCAGATTTTGGGTTATTTGTTCAGTTATGGGGATTTATTGTGTTTGAGGGTGTCTTGACATCATGCTCATAAACAATTACAGGACGGTCATATGACATTAAAAATCGATAAGATTGACCAAAAGATTATTGAGATCCTGAAAACGGATGCCAAGAGCCCCAACCGTGAAATAGCAAAAAAGACAAAACTTCCGGTCACCACTGTTTTTAATAGAATCCGGCGGCTGGAAAAGAACGGCGTAATTCGCGGTTATGCCGCCGTTTTGGATTACAGGAAATTAGGGCTGAAATTGACCGCTTATTCGTTTCTTCATTATAATATCAGCATCTGGGGAAAAGAAACATCGCGGACCGAACTGAAAAAGCAGCTGATGGCCCTGCCCAATATCGAAGAAGTTAAATACATTATCGGCCAATACGATATCCTGTTAAAATTTCGCGTGCGTGACATGGATGATTTCAACGATATATTGCTGAATAAAGTGCGCAGCATTCCCGGGATCGGCCAGACCGAAACATTCATTGTATTGGAAGATGTCGTATAGCAGATAGCCGAATGCCGCTGATAATAATGAAGTGTCGTGCATCCGAAATACACAAAAAGGGTGGGAGCGATCCCTTCGCCGGGTGGAGTGCAAATTATCTCTTGTTCTCTTGAAATAATTTATTTATGGGCACCTCTAAAAACCTCTTTTTTTACTCTTCGAGCGAGTCCGCCAAAGGCGGACGAGTCGAGAAGCAAAGGGAATTTTATCTTCTCGACAAGCATGTCCCGAGCGAAGTCGAGGGGCTCGAAGAATAAAACTTCCCAGTTTTTAGAGGTTCCCTTATGAAATAAGTATTATGCATTCAAAATTAAAAAGTTTTGTTTGGACTGTCTGCCTTATCCTTATCTGCACGAATAGCCATGCGGCACCCTTTGCCTATGTGGGGAATTTCAATGAGGGCACCGTCAGTATCATCGATACGGCAAACAATACGGTTGTTAAAACGCTTGCTGTTGGCGCAAACGGCGACGATCAGCATCGTAAGCAATACCAACGAAAGTCCCCATGCCATTACGTTGACTGGCAATGGAACAGTCCCGGGCGGTTGTTCTCTGATTCGCCAGTGAATCGTTTATTAAATAAACATGGGGTCACTTCTTGAGAAGGTGTTGAAAAAGTCGCGTGGCGATCCCAAGGAAACCATGTTTTAAGGGGATTGTTTCGTCGGCTAATACCTCCTCGCAATGACGAACATGGTATGCCGATTTGGGCAACAGGCCGTCCAGACTTGACCCTGTATTTTTACTGGCTTGAACTGGCCCCGTTTTCGGGGGGTGGTGGAATAATCGTTGCTAATATCCATCAAGACGCGTACATAGCCGTCTCACATCGTTAGAGATTGCTCTATAACCGAAACCACAGGAGGATATCGTATGGAAACTGGTACCGTCAAGTTTTACAATGGAGAGAAGGGTTTTGGATTCATCACGCCCGACAACGGCGGAAAAGATCTTTACGTGCACTCCACCGCCGTACAGAACGGTCCGATCAAAGAAGGCGACAAAGTTGAGTTTGAGATCGGCCAGAGTGAAAAAGGTCCTCGTGCTGAAAAGGTCAGCCGTAAATAACGAGTAAAAGGGGTCGGGCTGCAATATACAAAGGCGAGAAAGGCCAGCCCTTCGACTCGCTTGAGCTCGCTCAGGGCAAGCAAGGCCAGCAACGCCAGCAAGGCAAGCATGGAGACCATTGACCATGGACTCTGGACAATTGACCTAAAAGCTTTTGGGGCAATGGTCAGAGGTTGTCTTCCGGGCCCTTAGTGTCTTTTTTTGCCTGACTTAATGTCTTGACAAAACAACCTTGAAGGCCTCTGCTACTGTCAGAAAGGAGGTGGCTTATGCAAACCATCATGAAACCCGGTAAGGAAGTGGTAGTTACCGTCCCGGATAAGCTGGGATTGTTGTCTGACATTACGACCACGATTGCCGAGGCGCACATAAACGTAAATGCCATCTGCGCGTACACCGCCGATAACGTCGCGCACCTGCGCCTTGTTACCGATGACAACAAAAGGGCCGTCGACGCGCTGAGCCGCGCTGGTTTCAAGGCCAACGAGCACGATATCCTCGTATGCCAGATCTCGCCTCACTTCCTGCATCAAGAGTTGGAAAAAATTGTGAATAATTACGAAGTGAAGAGCAACTATTGGTGCGCCGCCACACATAATGGAGAACATGCGGTGCTGATATTTTCGCCCAAAGAAAACTTCCAGAGCACGGTTGCAGCATACACCTAATCGGCACCACTCACCGCCGGGACGGCTAAAGCACAAGGACTGAATCATAGTTTATCAGTCACCCTTTTATAAGCTTTTCCAGATAGCGTGATTTGATCTGGCTGTTTGCCAGGGCCTGTTTTATCGGGGGGAGTTTCAGGATAACGCCAAGAACGGCTGCAAGGGCGCGGTGGCTCAGGAGAACATGGTTGTCAAAAATTAAATTCTGCAGTTTTCCGCACTCTATGGCCATCATGACCACCCGATGAGTCGAGTTGAGGGGTGTAATGACCCTTTTTGATCTTGCCACCAAAGTCGAGGCGTTTTTATTGCAGCCTCTGACACAGACTCCGCAGCCAAGGCAGACATCCTCATTGATTTTAGCCCTTCTTTGATGGTTGTCGCGCGCATCGTCGGTCGAAACCAGATCAATGGCCTCTACAGGACATAAATTGGCGCACCGACCGCAACCGACACACTTTTCAGCATCAACCTTGGGGATGAAACTGGTTGTTTGGACAGGATGCAAAATTCCAAACCGGCGGGCGGCGATCATGGCCTCACAACAGCAACCGCAGCAATGGCAAATGAAAGCCACATCTTTCCTCACATTTTCACCGATTTGAATCAAGTTGTCTTCGTAGGCCTCGCTCAACAGTTCCATGCATTCTGTCACGCCTGCCTGCCTTGCAAACTTGTGCTTAATGAACGAGCAGGCCGCCGAGTTGAAGGTCATGCAAATATTCATGGGGGCATTACACGCGCGATTGAGATGCAACATTTTATGGCGACAGTAACAGAGGCTTATCCCGATATGAGAAGCCGTCTTGATCACTTCACTTGCCTTCTCATAATCCAAAATATGCAGCGATTTTTCCTCAGGCAACGCCGATTCGTTGACAAAAACGCGGCCCATCTGCGTTTCCGTGTTCAGAAAGAGCGATTTGATAAAGTCCTCTTCAACATTGATATATTTATAGTAAAGCTCCGCGAGTACTTTTTGATCTATATCGCCCCTCACCCTCATCATCGAAAACTCAAAAAAGCCCACCATCGGAGGAGGAAGCGCATAAACGGACTCCCCGTTGCGATCGACATCCACAAGAAGAGCCCTTTGAGCCAGTTGATCCAAGATCTTTCGTGTGGAAGGCAGATCGAGTTTCCAGATCCGGCTCGCCTTTTGGGCGGTGAAAAACCTGATCGGCAACGATGAAACAAGCTGCGCTTCTCTCTCGCTAAAAAGCATCTTGAGGATTTTATATAGAATTTTCGATGGCGGGGCGCCCTGTGGAAACCTGTTCAGGCGATCGACCAGTTTAGCATAACCCGACTTTATCGTATGGTGTGCCATGCAATGCGCATATACCAAGTATATATGCAGTTTTCAACTTCAATGAAACATGACGAAAATTCATGGCATAACATCCGGCAATTGCGTCCTTGACCCGAATGTTTTTTGGGGTTATTGGTTTTTCATCATGACACCGAGCCGAAAAATTTACCTCACCGACCGCGATATGGACCGGCTCCAGAAGATGATAGCCATCCACGGCAGGGACCCCAAGGTCTTGGAGCTTCAGGACGAATTAAACAGGGCAACCGTCGTCCCAGAGGAGCTTATCCCGCCCAACGTGGTCACTATGAACTCCAGGGTGCGTTTCGAAGACATCGATGCGGGCAAAAAGATGGATGTGACGCTCGTCTATCCGAAGGATGCAACTCCGGGGAGCGATCGAATTTCGATCATGTCCCCCGAGGGAATGGCTATGCTTGGCCTGTCGGTGGGCCAGACGATCGAATGGCCGCTGCCTGAAGGAAAAGTGAAGCGGCTCAAAGTCCTGTCCGTCCTATATCAGCCCGAGGCCTCCGGCGACTGGGATCTGTAGGGATTTGCCGGCCCGTCTACTTATGCTTAAACGAATCATCAAGGCCCTAGCGCTTCCGCCACCTGCAACAAAAAAAATCAGAAATCCCAAAAGGGTATCTCAGCTCTATCATCACTGGCGTTTAAGGATGTTCACGGCGACATACATCGGATATGTCGTCTTCTACCTGATGCGCAAGAACATATCGACCACGCTGCCTGCAATAAGCCGTGAACTGGGCTATACAAATACGGAACTGGGCATTCTCGGCGCAACGCTTTACGTGACTTATGGTGTGGGGAAGTTCATAAACGGCGTCATCGGTGATCGTGCGAATATCCGATATTTTTCAGTCATCGGACTGGCGGGCTCTGTTGTCTGCACCCTCCTCTTTGGTCTTTCGAGTTCACTGTTCGCGCTCGCGTTTCTTTGGGGTTTAAACGGCTGGTTTCAATCGATGGGTATCGCACCTTACATGCGTTCGCTGGCAAACTGGTTCAATATCGGCGAACGCGGACGCGTTGTCGGATTCTGGACGACCTCACATCAAACAGGAACGCTTTTCATCTTCTGGCTCACGAGCTATCTGCTTTTGCATTACTCTTGGCGTTACTGTTTTTTTGTCCCGGCAGTCATCGGTGCTGCGACTGCAATCATGCTGATACTCACCCTGCGCGATCGCCCCGAGGCCATGGGTCTGCCACCTATCGAACAATATGAAAAGGACAAAGAAATCGATTACGAGCAGGAGGCAAAAGAGGAAGACGAGTACGAACACGCATTCTGGAAGGCCTTCCTTCATAAAGTGCTCTTCAACAAATGGGTCTGGCTATGCGCAATTATTAATATCTTCATCTACGTCGTCCGGTTTGGAGCGGACGACTGGGCGCCCAAACTGATGGTTGAGGTCAAGCACAATACAGATGCAATGGCCGCCTTTAAATCGGCTGCCAATCCTCTTGTGGGAATTTTCGGGATGATTGCCGCCGGATTTTTATCAGACAAGGTCTTTGCGGCGAGGCGCGGACCCATCTCCTGCATATTCATGTTCCTGCTTGCAGCATCTATAATTGCATTTTACAAAGTGCCGCAGGGTCATCCGGTTATCGATTTCGCCCTCCTGGGAGTCATCGGATTTTTTACCTACGGACCGCAGCTTCTCATTGCAACAGTTGCCCCGCTGGACTTCGGTTCAAAGCGCCTTGCGGCAAGCGCTAATGGTCTCATCGGACTCTTTGGTTATGTCGGTGCCACCCTTTCCAGTGTAGGCACAGGCATGGCGGTCGACCGCTTCGGATGGGGCGGCGGCGCATTTTTCTGGGCGCTGTGCGCACTGGCAGGAGGCATCCTGACATTGTTCATGTGGAAGGCAAAGCCCAAGACGGCGTAGGTTTTTTAATGTTTTTGTCGCCCTCAAAAAGACGCTGCTTTATTTTGCAAAATACCTTTTTAAGTGTTATGGTAAGATGAAACGATTATACCCGTAGAAAATAGATTATACGATCGAAGACACTATGTGTTTTTCTGCTACAGCAAGCTTTACGGCCTCAGGAGTGCTTTCGGGAACAGCCTTCTTCACCTTACGAAATCTGCGCTCAAAATCGCAGCTGCTTTTCGCTCTTTACCCGCTGCTATTTGCTATTCATCAATTTGCTGAAGGAATCGTCTGGGTGACGCTCAGTTCCGGAAACTACGGCACGCTTAATTTAATCGCGACGACAGTCTATTTATTATTTTCACATATGATAGCGCTGACTTATTTCCCATTATCAATTTATTTGATGGAGAAATCCCCCCGAAGAAAAACCATAATGTTTGGATTCGTGATTGCCGGAGTTGCATTAAGTTTATGTGCGTTAACAATTATCTTCATTCTGCACGGGTTTTCGTCTCAGATTTCGAGTTGCGGTCACATAGATTATGTGAGTTATACGTTTTCTTCCGATTATCTTGTTAGATATAACAGTCTTCTTAAATATATCTATATTACAGTTGTGTGCGCAAATTTTTTTATCGCCAGTGATAAGAGGCTCATGATTATGGGCGCGCTCTTTGGATCAGGTTTCGTAATAAGTTATCAATGGTTTACAAACACCTTTCAATCGGTGTGGTGTTTTTTCGCCGCAATCATCAGTATGCTGGTTTATGTTTATATTAGATTTCCCAAAAAAAATTCTAATCACTCAAGGCAATAACAACCCCCAAGCCTAGCAGAAAACGAACCTGAAAAGTGACATTCTGGAAGGAGCCGATATGCCAGACAAAAAGAGAGCCCTGGAATTATTAAAGACCGCGCTGGAGATGGAAAAGAAGGGAAAGGCCTTTTATGTCAAGGCCGCAGCAATATGCAAAAATAAATTGGGACAGGATATCTTTGCGATGCTCGCAAAAGATGAAGTTGTCCACATTGAGAGGATCAAGAATATTTATGAAACACTGGATGCAAAGGACAAGTGGACCGATGAATGGATGAAGATCAAGGAAGCCCATGCCCCGATTAACACGATCTTCAAGGACCTTGCGGTGAAGCACAAGACCTCGACAAAGGCCGACACAGGCGATCTCGAGGCGCTCGATGTCGGCATTGATTTGGAAACAAAGGCCGTAAATTTCTATGACAATCAGCTCAAGCAGGCAACTGACAACATGGAAAAGCAATTTACGGAGAAGATGATCTCCGAGGAAAAATCTCACCTGGCCGTCTTAAGAGACACAAAGTTCTTTCTGGAGAATCCGGCCGCATATTTTGTGGAGATGGAGAAACCGGATTTCACTCGCGGCTGATCACCGCCTTCCAAGGACAAGCGTCCAGTAATTAACTGCGCGCGCGGCACCAATTTCAGCCATTCTGCGATCCATCATGTTCTCACAATGGCCCGGACTTTTAACCCATACTTCAACGGTTTTTAAGGGGGAGTCGCTGTCTTTCGCAATGTTCTCTCCAATTGCAGTCCATATATAGCCTGCGGCAATTGCCCGATGCCCAGGAGTCATTCCATCCGGGTTGTCATGTTCGAAGTAACCCCTCACCACCATGTCGCGTGAATGGCTCAATGCCGCTTCTGCAAGCTGTTCATTCCACGCAACGGGTTTGGCCGCAGGATAATACTTCTTCCCGCAACGGCGCCCCTTCCGCCTGACGTCATTGATTAAATCAACAATCTCCGGAATCTTTTGGGCATCTATATATGAATCGGGGGTGGGCGCTGCCGGCACACTATTTCCCTCTTCCGGAGGCGGCTCCGAAGTTCCTTCGGGGTGTTCGACCGGCACATTTTCCCCGCCATTGACGGTCGCACAACCTGCTAAAGTAAAAAGCCCGAACGGAAGCAAGGCTAAAGTGCGAAATAACTTATCTATGAAAGACATATCGTCCTCAGGCTGTTTCCATAAGGACTATCGGCAGCCGCCCAAAAAAGTTGCCTCATTTTTTACGGACCACCAATAGGTAAATTTTATCTGATCCAACCACGATTGTTATTCTTGTCGGATCTCAATTGTTGATTTTACCTTTGATGAATCGGGTCATATGCAGTAAGGCAGATTTTGAAAAACTTGCAAGGGGTTTTGTCGCCGCCATGCCTCTTATGTTGGCATTTGCTTTTTGAGATCACAGATGATGTGCTGTCGTTCAATTAAACTTTGAATTTATGCCTTCAATCATCACACATTCCATCGTTGGTGTCGCTGCCGGAAAGACATTCACAGACGGAAAAATGTCCCGCCTCTTCTGGGATCTGACGATCGTCTGCGCCCTTATTCCTGATATAGATGTTTTCAGTTTCCGCCTCGGCATCCCATACGATCATCTAATCGGCCACAGGGGACTTACCCATTCTTTATTTTTTGCCCTGCTCGTGGGTCTTTTCATTGTGTTTGTATTTTATAGGCAGGAAAAGAAATTTTCAAAACCATGGTTGTTCCATCTTTTCTATTTCTTCTTTGTAACGGCGGTCAACGGCGCACTTGATGCCCTTACCAACGGCGGACTTGGTGTGGCCTTCTTCGCTCCTTTTAGTAACGGGAGATACTTCTTCCCATGGACGCCGATTATGGTCTCCCCAATTGGTGCAAAACCGTTTTTCAGCGAATGGGGCCTGATGGTTTTAAAAAGTGAAATCCTTTGGATCTGGCTGCCTGCAATTTTGATAGTATTATCATCAAAGATAATCAGGAGGCATTTCATCCAAAAAACTTCACAAGACTGTTCTGACTATTGATCACAAGATTCATTGGTATGGGGTTCCGGGTGCACTGTAACATCGGCGCCGGGGATATTTTTTTGGATCTCTTCTTCGATACGTTCGGTAATCCGGTGCGCTTCTTCAAGCGTCTGTCTCCCATCCATTCTTACGTGGATATCAACAAAGAATTGCGCGCCGGAATAGCGCATCCTGACGTTATGGCAATCTTCAACGCCCGGAATGGCCTCTACTGATGAAATGATAACATCTTCCATTCCGGGAGGGGCGGCATCGATGAGTGCATGAACGGTGCGCACTCCCAGCCGCACCGTCACGGAGATCACAATCGCCGCGACGATAATGGCAGCTACCGCATCTGCCTGATGAAGAAATTCCCTGCGCGGCAGCACATCACTTAAGGCCACGCACCCCAAGCCCAAAATAACTACCGCAGAACTCCATATGTCGGTGCTGAAATGCAATGCGTCGGCCTCAAGGGCCTGACTATTATATTTTTTTGCAACACGGTGGAGCGCCCGCGCCCGTGAGATGTCAACAACAATGGAAAAAATCATTACCAAAAAAGACCATATAGTGACCTCAACATGAATTTGCCCCTTGATAATTCGGTTGGCTGCTTCGTAGACAATCCATGCGCATGTTACAAGCAAAAGCAGCGTCTCGATAAACGCCGATAAATTTTCAACTTTACCATGACCATAGGTGTGATGGCGGTCTATGGGCTTATCCGATATGCGCACTGCAAACCACGTCATGATTGCGGCAACCAGATCGAGTCCGGAATGGGCCGCCTCTGCAAGTATCCCCAAGCTGCCGGTGGCAAGCCCAACGACAAGTTTAAAGCCGGTTAGCCCCACTGCTGCAACAGCGGAGCTTGCAGCAACGGAGCGCTTCTCATTCCCGGCCGGTTTTATGAGGGTTTTTGCCGTCATTATTGAATTCATCCTAACGCATTTCTTTAAATGAGTCGAGCCCCCAAGATGAATACACAAAATTTTGCAGCAATCAATCTCCCCGCAGCTGGCCTCGAGGAATTATCAAGTTAAAAACTCCCAAGAAATTCACGCATTAAGAATGCGCCCCCTTGACTTTTCTCAAAAAATCACCAGTTTAAAGCCACTGGTGGCTTATATGTCGGTTTTTTACGATGATAAAGAATTTCCTTTAGGGGCTATGTCGCTTGAGGCCGTAGACAGGGTCTACCTTGAACAAATCCTTGAGGACAAAGGTGCAGGCAACCTCATCGCCGTCCTTCCGACCTATGCGAGAGGAAAAATCTTAGAGCAGCAAGGCTATTATAAGGAAGCTGCAAAATTATATCAGGAAGCCTTAAAGAGACATCCGCATAACCCCTGGATCATAAATGCAAGCGAGCAGGTCAGGCATCTAATCAATTAATCATTCTCTGTGCCTCTGTGGCATTTTTCAACACCTCCTCGAAATTTAACCCGACTTTAATATTCAAATTGAAAAGAGCAACGCATTCATCTAAGAGATCTTTATTCAAGGAGAGTGATCTATGACGAAACAAACAATTGGGATATTAACAGGCGGCGGGGACTGCCCGGGACTCAACGCTGCCATCAGGGCCATAGCCAAGACAGCCGTCCATGACTACGGATGGGAATTGATAGGCATCAATGACGGTTACGAGGGCCTGATCAACGGAAAGGCAAGGCAACTTCTCTTTTCCGATGTCTCCAACATCCTTTCACTTGGCGGCACCATCCTCGGCACATCCAACAAGGCCAATCCCTTTGCATATTGTGAAAAAGGAAAAGAACCCGCAGACGTTTCGGACCGTGTGATTGAAAATCTTGAAAAATGGAAGATAGACACCCTTTTTTGCATCGGCGGCGACGGAACCCTCTCCGTCGCAAACAGATTATTGAAAAAGTGGCCCCGCATCATCGGGGTGCCCAAGACGATTGATAACGATCTCAAGGCCACTGATCAGACTTTCGGATTTGACACCGCATGCAACTTTGTCACAGAGGCGCTGGACCGTATTCACTCCACCGCGCAATCACATCACCGGGTCATGGTCATTGAAGTCATGGGGCGCTATGCCGGCTGGATCGCACTGGAAGGGGGCGTTGCAGGCGGGGGCGATGTCATTTTGATTCCCGAGATTCCCTTTTCTTTCGACAAAGTAACAGAAGTGGTCAATACGCGATCAAAAAAGGGAAAACGTTTCAGTATCGTTGTAGTGGCTGAAGGTGCGCGCCCCGAGGGAGGTGAATACGCGGTCAGGGAATATGTAAAGGATAGCCCCGACCCCATACGATTGGGGGGGATCGGTGCCATTGTCGCAGACCATATAGAAAAGACAACCGGACACGAATCTCGCGCAACTGCATTAGGCCACCTCCAGCGCGGCGGATGCCCCTCATTTTTCGATAGGATACTGGCCAGCCAATACGGTGCGGCGGCAGTGGAACTTGCGGCAAAAAATATTTACGGAAAGATGATTGCCCTCAGAGGAAACGCGATGGTTTACGCCGACCTTGAAGAGGCGACCTCAGGCCTAAAATTGGTTACACCCGATCACCCGTTGGTAAAGACCGCTTTGTCGCTTGGCACATCATTTGGAGCCTGATACCCTGACAAATTGTTGCATAAAACACTCAAAAACGCCATATTACTGGCATAAAATCGGGATCAAATTTTTTAAAAAAAGAACGCAACTTTTTTACAAAGGGTGCGATAAGGCGGCTGGAGGGTGGATGGGTAAGCAAGAATGCAGAATCGACGCGCAGACCCAAAGTTTGGTCGACGTATTGACCAAGCAATACAAAGTACCGCAGCAGGAGATCGACAGCGGCTATAGGGTTATACGCCAAGATGAAAATGGAACCCGCTTCTCGATAATAGAGGGCAAAGGCGACGGCTGTCCTAGCTATCAGGAAGCGCTGAATAAGTCATTTGAGATATCCATCAACGAAACACTTCTCGCCAACGCAAACCAATCAAGTTTAAATCATATCTTGGCGCGTGAACATAATATAAGAATGCCATGGTTTATTTATAAGAGCGATAAGGATCCCAGTTTCGCCAGTGAAAAATGGGAAATAGTTGTAAAGGATCTTGAAAGGATCAGAAAAAGCGTTATTAAAGATAAATTCGCTCCCGATAGCCCTGAGTTCAAACGAGAATTCGGACGCCGGATATTTTCTGAGCTAATACCATTTCACATGTTGAAAGACGGAGAAATAGATCCTATGCAGGTTGTCTTTAGGCTCTTCTCGGCCTATATATCTGCGGGATTCAAGACATCGTTTGTTGCCGTACCCATGGATCCTTTTGGCAAGCCAATCCCCACCCATGTTGCACTGTCAATCGGTATCGGTAAAAATCAATCTATCATTGTTGATCCTGCATATGAAACATATGATTTAAAAATCCTGCGCACGCTGCCGCTTGATTTCACACAGGCGCTCTCTATGAACTATACCCATCGTGCCATCAACTCTAAGGAGCCGAGGCCTCTATTTGCTATGGCCCGCAGAATAGATCCGGATAACCGCTATGCCGGCATAATGGACATCTTCGCACGCTCTAAAGTGGATGATCCGTTGTCTATTTATCGGCATATTGATTGGGGGAGGTTTAAAAGGTCCCGCGAAGAAATTAAGAGAGTCAAGGCATCCGGCCAATTACACCCAATCAAAAAATGAAGGATTTAACTCTCCGGCATCCTAGGCAACACCGCTCGTGGCACATCGCCATCCAATAGATACTGTCTTCTCTCCTCTAAGAAAAGGTTGAATTTAAGCAGTGCCTCGTGCCAGTTATCAGGGAGCTTGTACCTTGCATCCCAGTTAAGTCTTTGAGGTACATACGTTGTTGTATGAGATGCATATCTGGCTTCTCGCAAATCCATGGGAACAGAGACCTGTCGCACCGCCTCAAGATATTGACGACGTTCCTCCAAACGGACGTCTCGCTCAACTTCAAAGGGTATATGCAGATCCCCTGCGGATATCTTCGGCTGTGAAATATTACCTCTGGCCCGTGCTGCGACATTTCTTTGGAATTGAGTCTCAGCCTCTTCAATGCTCCTTCCATAAGCCATTCTCTTTTCTTCCAATTCTACATTTGCGCTGACAATAGTTGTCCATTCTTTTTGGGCACGCTGTCTGGTTGTTAAACTCCAATCTTCATTATAATTATGAGACTCTACGCGGGTCTTTTCTGTTTTTTCATAGTATTCCGTGCGATTTTTAATGAATGTATCTTTATCCAGATCATCTGGATATGTCTCGCGCAGCTTTGCCACCCTCTCGTTTTGCTTTACCAAATCTTTGTATGCCCTTTGCACTCTTTCAAATTCTTTCGATGAGAACTTTTCGAGTTCGCTGCAATGGCGATACGCAATGATGACCTCTAAATGTGCCTGTTCAAGCCTTATGGCCTCAGGGCTATAAAAATCCATTCGAGAAACACCTGACCGCCTCATATCCTCAACCGCCCCATCACACTCACGCATAGCACTCTCAAGTCTGCTGCGACGCTTGTACATTTCATAGGCCACGACCGCCTCGGCTTCTATTGCGCCCAGCCCCTCCATGACCAGAAATTCCACGAGCAATTTGACCGGATGTAGCTTCGTAACTTTCAATGCCTTGATCCGATTGTAAGCCAACATCGCCTGTGTAATATGTTTTGCGCCTTTCATTAGCGCCAGGGAATTTGCAAGACTTATGGGATCAACTCTGCCATGTTGCACAAGATCAGTAACGGCCACTGCCCCCACCATGGCACTATTCCTCACAAAGAAAGCACGTCCACCTCTGTATTGTATACGCAAGGCTTGAGGATTTAACCTTCTGACACCTGAAGGCGTTCTTGGAAAAAGATTGCCGGAAACACCCTCTATAAACACCCTGCCTGAGTATTCTCCGGCAAAGCTTCCAGCAGACATCGCTCCATAAGTCTTAGCGACACTTGCAGGGTTCATTCCGGTTGAGAGGTCGTCGGGATCGCCGGAATACATATAATGTATAAGATTGATAATGCCCCTGGAGCCATAATGTGCAATTGAAAAGTCGCGACCTCCCATCAAAAAACGCCATTCCGCCCTTCCCCTTGCCTTTTGATATCCGGTGAGTTTAGGTATAAAGATTACATCGCGTCCCTCTTGCTTCATCTGCTGGACGGCTTCCGGTGCAATTTCATTGATGATGAACGGCAAATCTCTCGCGTCTTCCAGAGGAACAGCCACCATCTGCAATTTAAAAGTGGTCTCGGGCCGATATGCATTGCCTTTCGCACTTTTACATTCCGTTCCCTTTTCCAAATATAATTCCCGTCCGTTTGTATCGCCGCTGTCTCCGCGAAAATGCCATACATCGCGCTTGGCAACTCCTCCATTTGTATTGTCGAATTCTGTTTCTGTGAGGATGCCTTCTTTAAAATCGGCGCGGAACATGACGTTGGCGAAATTTCTGCTCACAACATCCCGGAACTCGGCATCACTTTGCAATTCATCTACCTTTTTTGCGAATTCTTTTTCTTGTTCGTCCTTTGGCCTTCTGAAGAAGAGACGTCTCTCCGGAGTTACCCCAAATTGAATGCCGTTCCACTTCCCGCCCGGAAGTGAAGTCTTCATTGAATAATGATAAGGTAAATTTTCAAATGCGTAATTGATATCTGCAAAAACTCCTTCCATTATTTTTTTAAAATCAGTTCGAGACGGGTTATCTTTAAGTTTTACCTCAAAATCTTGATTGATTAGATGAAATAGATGTGCGAGTGCCGCATCCTCTGAACCAAACAATTCAGCATATTTCTTCATGAAATCGCTGAGCTTATGTCCTTCACCATACATAATGAATCGATGTCCATCTTTGGTAGTTAAAGCCGTTATTAGCTCATCCCCTCCCAGAACAATGGTTTCAACTCCCTCTCTTGCGGCACCTTCATTTATGACCTCGCCCATATGATCTCTTTTGTAGGCCAAAAAGCCTTCACCATCTGCTGTCCTGAATCTAAAAACCCGACGTGCACGGGCAAACGAATCTCCGAGAGATCCTAAAACTGATCTGCCGCTGGGATCGATCTCTTCCGGGGGTTTTGTAAGATATTGCCTCAAGATCCATGAAGCTGCCCCGACTTCACTTACAGCCGCACTAATTTCTGTGGGCCTTTGTTGGCTCACATTCATGTACTTTTCGACAGCTTGTTTGAGTTTATCGAATTGATCCGTTACTTCTTTTAGATTTCTTTTCAGAATTCCAAAAGTATGTTCCAGTCTTAGTATGCGCCCTTCTCTTATATCTGCCTCTGTTATCACAATCGGCCTATCAGGATTATTTACAAGCTCTGCCTGACTCCAGGGTCTGCCACCCCTTTCCGGCGCAGATGATCTATGGATCCCGTAAATTGTGTGGGATGCCCTTATTGCCTCGCGCGTGTTTTCCACGGATCTTGTATGGAGATGAGTTTCGGCATCGGGTCTGGCTTCCATTTCTCTCTCCGCCAGATTCTGGCCATATTTAACTGCCCCAAAGTGCCGCATGATTTTTGTCTCAAGCGCTCCATGTTTGGCGTCTCTGGCACTAAATTCTACCTTCTGATAAGTCGATGACAACTGAACTTTATAGCCCTTAATTTTTTTCAAAACATGATCAGTCTTATCGCCCAGTAAAGTTCTCAGTTGACCATTGAACTCAGGACTCGAAATGTATTCCTGCAATTCTCTTTGGACTCTTGCTAATGTTTCACGCACATGTCGTTCCGTGAAACCATTTGCAACATCACCGGTAAAGGAAGTCGTTGTGCCGGTGATAATACCGCCATTTACAGGAGCAATCGCCCTTCCACCACGGATTTCACTTTGAGAATCGCATGTCTTTTGAGGGCCAAAATATTGTGCCAAAAATTCTCTTTTCTTCTCTAAGACCAGATCTCCGAGTCTGCCTGAAGGATCAAGCTTGTTTAGATGCTTCATGTTGAAGCCGACGTTGATAGTGGCAAGCGATAATTTGCTATCGTGAGAAACTTCACCCGCTTTGACACGACGTTTCAATTCATAAACAAGATGTTCTATGTGGGCCATGAGATGTGAAGGTGTCCAACCATAACTGATTCCCTCGGCATATATAGCTTCTACGCTATGAGCGTAGGCCTTCAAATGGGCTTCCATACGTGAAAGTTCTTCCGGAGTCATTCGAGCGATTTCTAATGGCGAGCTCCCCAACATAGCCTCAATGGAACGAAGCCCGGCAACTCCCTGTAAATATGTGTTTGTAAACTCATGCCCATTTATTGATAGACCGCCACCAGTTGATCCGGCACTGACTGCACTTTGAACTAGCCCGGGCGTTGGGACTGTGATTCCAAAAGGAGGTCTTTCCTGCAAATACTCAATGGCTGAAGGGGGCACCCTTTCCATCTGTGATAAAATACTTTGCAGTATTAAGTCACTATCCGGGAGGGATTGCGCTGCATTAAGTTCGGGAACTGATTGCATTCCCTCCAACAAAGAGCTCTGTGAAGGAGTCATTACGCTTTGCGGTTTTTCAAGGAGATGCGTTGGTATAGAAGTTTGATCAGGTGTCCTTTCAACCACTTGAGCTTCATCTGGACTGGGTATGGCTTCGGGCTCTTGTGCAGGGCATACCGGTACATCTCCCGAATGAGGATCGATACAGATACCGGTAACTTCTTCACAAATACCTTTTATTTGCCCCCCGTTTAACATTTACACCCTTTCGGACACAGCTTGATTGGAGTTGTCCGACCAATAAGAATGCAAAACACGGGCCATTTATTTAATGGAACCCCCTAAAGTTAACTTTCTGATTTTATTTACTTATTCTAATTTACCGATTTACGTTAAAGGTCTAAAAAGCTTGAAATGAGGTCTCAAGACCACAGAGCGGGTTTTTGCAAAGAGATTGAATTACGGGGCAGTCTATAATTTTTTGAATTGGAAGTTTTATATTCCTGCGAAATGAGTCGAAAATCTCTCGATATCCCATGTCTTGCTTTGTGAAAAAATACGCAACTTTTTTCGGGAACTGCCGAAGAAATGTCTGGGGAACAAAAAGGGGTAAGAAATGGGTGACACAGTAGCCCGGAGGTTGTGCCAATTTCTGGAAAAGATCCCGGTTGAGATCGACACCGGAATAACCCGCACGGATTTTAGTGACACCCATAATCCGGTCAGGCGTTACATCGGGCCCAACGGTGAGTTTACAAATAAAAAAAGTGACGGCATAAAAACGGATCAGGAATGCTATCAGGCAGCCATTCAACTTGCCGAAATGACAGCCGGCAAGATGAAGGTATCTGAAATTCACAACATCACACCTGACGGTTCAAAAGGCAATCTATCCGCGCATCTTCTCTATTTGCTCAAAAACGCTGGTGTCCGGATTCACTGGCTACCGACTGATCCGGTGCTCCACCGGGAACCACGGAGACCCCTAGCCATAAAGATAATGACCTCTTACCTTGAAAGAGCTGATAAGATTTGGAAAGAAACCAGCTCAATAACGGACGCTGCGGAGCGCAGGCGTGCGTTAGCAAAAACCCTATTCGAGAAGATGTTGCTGCCGGAAAACATGGGTGGATTTGGCATTAACTTCTTCAATCCCTCCAGTACTTCCCTTTTAAAAAAGGACCACTTATTCTTTTCATCAAAACTCAATTGTTTCGGCAGCTTTCTTTATGGGATCTTATGTGAACGGTTTGGGATAAAAGCAACTCCGGTTCAACGATTTACAAATGAAGGTGGCAAACCATTAAATCATATCATTGTGGGTTTGAGTCTTGATGCAGAGGCGCCGGCAAATCTGACACTCGTCAGTTTTCAGCCCGGCGAGAAAGGTTTCGGGCTTAAACTGAATGGAAATAGCATCTGGGCACCGATCTCACGCCTGGAACTTTTGGCCTACATTCATGCCACGCGCGCCTTCGAGCTTTTTTCAAATAACCCGCAAGCTCAACGGCGTGAACTGAGACGGGCATATCGTTATGCACCACATAATTATTTTGTTCATTATGCACTGGGTGTTTGGTACTCAAATGAAGGGAAAAAGACTCAAGCTGAATATCACTTCAAAAAGTCGCGAGACCTTAGCCTGACTTACAGACCTCCACTACAATAATTGTGCCCTTATTTTATATTCACTTTTTTTCAGGCTCATCAATGATCAACTTGTGTTCGAATTTATTTTCTCCGCTGAAATAATGAACTCTAACTTCATAGCCTTTAGGCTTAGTAGGCCAGAACCATGCTGCTGGAAAATTAGTTTGGCTGAGCTGTGTCCTCATTTTTTCAACGAAATCATTCCCACCTTTTTCTGGAATATAGCCATAAGGCATTTCTGCTACACTCTGCGCCCTTCCATCGTTATTCACAATTATTCGAAAACTGACTCTCACATCGGGTCGGCCCTCTCCATCTTGACTGTATTCACGGCATGTTTGATCTGCAACATACCGCAGTTGTGATATAATATTATTTTTGAAAATTTTCCGGGCAGAATAGTCCATATAACGGTCTTTTTGCTCCTGAATCGGACCATTTGGATCACCACTTTTGGGTTTGACATAATTTCCGATAGTCGCCCGGCGAGGCTGATGTTTAGCCACTTGAGGCTTAGCATGAGGTCTAGGCTTAGGTTGCTCTTCACTAGGCTTAGGTTCTTCTAACAATCTAGGCTTTCTAAGTTGAAATGAAGGATCTTTGAAATAACCAAGCGCGCCTCGTTGCGCTTCCGGTTTGAATTTACCGGCATCGCCTTTGCCCTGAGAATCGCCGTTGCCTTTGGCATAGCTATCCGGTTCGGTACATACTTGTAATTTTTCTGCCGGTAATTCTGCACAGACCCCTTCTTCACACTTCTCTATCGTTGTATTAGGTGGCAGCTCAATTTGCCGGCAATTTGCTTTATCAACCTCAGCCATCTTAACATCCTTTCTCTTTAGTTTTTACGAATGGGAAAATCATTTATTTTCAAAGTTTCCCAAGTTTACGCCCTTATTATCCCTTATATATTATCGACAATTCGCACACCCAACGTTGCGCATGTAAAATCTTGCCTGGCTTCAACCAGCCTTTCCCGGCTCTACGATATCGCCGGCGGTCGATCTAAATTTGTCAGGTGAAAACACTGAAAACGCCGATTTTATCAGCCAGAATGGTATCGCGAGGATTGTTTCTGTAACCCTTATCCGGCTTTTTGCCTCATTGAACATCATATCAGCAGTCTTTTGCCAAAGCGTGCGACGTGGTGCTGAATTTTCTTTGATAATTCTGCGCATCGTATCGACTTTTTCATGTGAAATATGATCCACTAAAACACATTTAAATGCTGTTCCCCCGGCACCTCGCACTCTGCCGCCGGGACCAATCTCAATAATTTGTTCTTTTTCAATTAAATCGCCGTTTTCATCGGCCCTGGCGTATCGTTCGAATTTCACGCCACCGTCAACGTTTGGTTTCACAACATCTGAACAAAAAGGCGGCGCCCAGCCGGTTTCTTCCTGAATTTTCTTCTGTAATTCGTTGCCACAGGCTTCTACTTTACCTCCACCCATATGACCTCCAAGTCAGGCACTCCCCTTTTGACCAGCGCCAAAAAATTATAAAACTCTCTATGTCCATTATCGGCTGCGGGCACACCAAGAGTTGCGTCGGACTTAAAAGACAGAAATTTTGATGGATTATGAAAGGAGTTCTTTGAGGCGTTGGGCGTTTTTCACGGCATAGCCTGCAGCGTCGTTATTGAAATAGACGAAGACATCTTTTTCCTGTTTGGCCCATGATTTGATCTTTGCTGCATCTTCCCTCAATTGTTTTTCCGGATAACATGCGGCGTAGAGAATGCCTGACGTAGGTCCATGCCGCCTGATGTAAAGAAACGGGAAATCATCGGGAATTTCCCTTTGAAACTCGGGCCAATCCGCATGACAGACACTCATCTTATTTTCACGGATGAGCGCAAAGACATCGTCATTGATCCAGTTTTCATTCCTGAATTCGAAGACATGATAGGGCTTTTTGTATTTCTTGAGCGCAGAGACAAAACCCTCAAGTCGCTTCAAATCATATTTCATCTGAGGCGGGAACTGCCAGAGAACAGCCCCGGTCTTTGTTTTCAAAGGGGCGCTTTGCTCAAAGAAAATGCGCAGCGGATCTTTTGGGTCCTTGAGCCGCTTAACGTGGGTAATAAAGCGGCTTCCTTTAAGAACAAAAATGAATGTCCTTGGAGTCCTTTTTCGCCAGCTCTCAAATGCTGCCTTTGAAGGCAAACGATAGAATGTGACATTAAGTTCAACTGTATCGAAGAATCCGCAATAATATTCAAGCCAGCGCGACTGCGGTAGATCCGGCGGATAGAAAACGCCGTTACCCCAATGATCGTAATTGAAACCGCTTGTGCCGATTTTAATCACCATAATTTCATCAGTTACTGATAAGTTAAGGGCACCTCTAAAAACCTCTTTTTTTATTCTTCGAGCGAGTCCGCCAAAGGCGGACGAGTCGAGAAGCAAAGGGAATTTTATCTTCTCGACCTGTCTCGAGCAAAGTCGAGAGACAAGCTCGAAGAATAAAATCTGGCACTTTTTTAAAGAATTCGATTTGAGTATAGTGACTTATGCCCATTATTATTCTCCAAGAAAAAAATTGCACCTAATTTACGAATCTGTTAGTTTATTGCCACTATGCCCAAAGGTATGATTCAACCCGTCAGTACAAAAGGCCAAACATCCGGTTATCCGGAGATAGAGCACCTCATCGACACTGAGGATTTCAGCGAGGTCAATCAAAAATTCAAAGAGGCCTATGACAATCTTGAGGAGATCGCCTCCCATAAACGCGGCCTCAAAAAGAGCCGTGATGCAAAAAAGGCAATGAAGGCCATGGAACTGGTCATGGACCTCTTCCGCGAACTGCTCACTATCAAATACCGCCTGCAGGAAATTGCGGCCTCTAAACAACCAAAAAATCCATGACTTAGTCCGAAGTCGTGGGGAAAGGTGTCCGACACTGGATGTCGGACACTCTGCCCCCACGATTTCGGACTATTTTTTGGCACGCATTTTGCGATCTGTAGTGGCTTTTTCCATAAAATATTCAATAAGTTAAATGCCTTTGTATTTTGATAAGGCATTCGGTATAATGAAAATATGTTTGACGCAACTTTTGCTACCCCGCGAGACGATAATAATATTGGAGGGGCGAACTCAAGGAGAAGGTCATATGACAGTTCAACAAATTGACATTAATGCAATCAGGGCAAATGCCACAAAGGCAAGCACTGTCAGGCCCACAAAGGATTTCAATGCGTTCCTCGGCGCGGCAGATGCGATGAGCGGCACCGCTGTTACCGCCGGCCAGCTTTATGGTTCTCCAAATGCGGCAACAGTTTTGGGTGCTGCATTCTCAGGTGTCTCACAGCTAAGTGCTATCTCGGGGAGCGGCTCATATCCGTCTTATGCAGCAGGTTATGACATGGGCGGCTATGCAGGCCTTAAGTATTCAAGCAGTGCGATGCCAAGCGGCGTTCCCGGGAGCAGCGGTTCAAGCTCGGTAATTCCCGGCACCGAAGGTTTCTCACAGTGGGATATGATCAACACAATGAACTCAAACAACCTGCAACTCTTGGAGCTTCAGGCCCTCATGCAGAGCAACATGCAGTCGTGGAACACGAAATCAAACATTCTGTCCGCCGACCATCGCGCGCGTATGGCGATGATTGAAAAATTCACGGCGCGAGGATAAACATCTGAAATTCGGTTGCGTAGGAAGCCGCGGTTCGCGTATAATGCGAACCGCGGTTTTTTTATTAGCCGCAGAGACACAGAGAAAAAAATATGCCTCTGTGGCTGACATAAGGGGGAGACATGATCGACATGGACCGAAAATATCTCGTCGTAATGATGGAGGCCGGTTACGTTTATCTCGGAATGCAGAAATTTAAGGAGGCCTATCAGGTCTTCGAAGGTGTCGCGGCGTTGGCACCGGACAGTGATATACCGCTTGTCGCACTTGGGGGCGTTGATTTCTGCCTCGGAAAGTTTGCGAAGGCTATAAAATGGTACCAAAAAGCCTTAAAAATTGATCCAACAAGTATCTTTGCCAAGGTCTATATCGGTGAGGCGCTTTTCTTTTCAGGAAAGAAAAACGATGCGGTGAAGATACTAAAAGAAGTCAGCCGTGACGACCCCCAAGGAGGGGCCGGCGATTTTGCCCGCGCCCTGCTAGATGCAATTGAGCAGGGTTTCACGCCACAGATGCTAACCGGTTTTAAGACCGAAAGGGAGAGTCATGAAAATGAAACGTCTTCTATTTAGTCTGATTGCCCTTCTCATGATTGTTGTCTTAATATCATGTGCAGGCGTGGCCCTTTATCAATATCTTTCGGAGGAAGATGCCAACGAGATCCTCGTTCTTTTGAACGAAAACAACATCAAGGCAACGAAGAAGAAAGAAGTCCGGCAAAATGAAATTTTCTGGAGCATTGTCGTCAGCGATCGCGATATGGCGCGCGCGCGGGGACTGCTTCTTCAACACAATCTTCCACGGCACAGAGAGCTTGGCCTCACCGGCGTTTACAAGGAAAAAGGGCTGATCCCAACACCGGATGAGCAAAAGGCTCGTTACCTATTGGCACTTAAGGGTGAAATAATTAATTCGCTTGAACGCATCCCTGAAGTTGTTGATGCCGATGTGGTCTTAAATCTCCCCACTAAAGATGAGTTTGCGTCAGCTGAAGAAAAGATGAAACAACGTCCCACCGCTTCTGTCATCGTGAAACTCAAGCCGTCTGAAACCGGAACACCGTCACTCACAGAGGCCAAGGTTCAGGAGTTCGTTGCAAATTCGCTGGAGGGAATGAATCCACGGGACATCACGGTTGTGCTTACTTATATTCCTGCAGCCGGACAGACCATACGTCCCGGTCAGGTCATGACGCTCCCTCCAAAGGGAACTGAGGTCGCGCCTCCCGCTCAGCCACCCATTATGGATAAGGAGCTTGTGGGTTTGCGTCTGGACGCGGCATCCAAAGAACGTCTCAAGATATACCTGCTGGTGTTTTTCCTTCTGCTCATGATTCTATCGGTCGGACTCATCATTTCCATTGTACAGGGGAGCAGGATGCGCAGGCGTCTTGCAAGCCTTAAGCATGGTGAGGCAGGCAAACATCCAGCCATTGAAGGTCAGGTCATGGATGAGGGTCCACCAAGGCTGGGTGAAGGCGGACAAAGCGGTCTTTAATACAAAATGCAATGTTGTTCTTAGCTAACCACTTGATATATAAGCAGATTTATTTGCTTATAAAGTCGAAAAAGGACGCAACTTCCGCATATCGAAAAACCGATAATAATAGTAGAGGGAATGGGGTATAATTAAGTGAGAGGTGATTTGTGGAATTCAGACCTATCCAACCAGATCTCGTAAGATACGAGATGCGGATGGTTCAAGGTGTTGATCCGCATGTTAAAGAGCAGAAAAAACCGGGTTTCTTTGCCCGACTGCTCTCCGGCGTTGGCCGTGTCCTTGGAGCCGTTGCCGCGCCGCTCTCATTCATCTTTCCACCTGCGGCAATCGGTGCAGCCGGAATGTATGGGTTAAGCCAGATTGGTGATCAGATGCAGATGAGAGTTGCTCAGCGCCAGATGGAAAAGCAGCAGCGTGAAAACCAGACACAGGTCTCTTTTCCGGGGCTTCAGATGGATCAATCTGCAATTCAGCCGGCGAGCTTTGATATCTCTGCCGCTGATGAACGGGTCATGAACGTCCTTTTTGCAAGAAATGACGCGATGACCCAGATGGCACATAGCATTTGAGGTGGGTTATGGTAATAGGAAAAACAAGAAATCTTACAGTCATTATCGGCGGAGCAGCGGGAAGACCTGAAATTGAGCGCACCGCATACCCCCAGGGAGCGCCAAAAAAAGCCGGTGAAAGTTCATTTGAAAAGGTAGGAAAGGCCCCCGCGTTCCTGGCAAAAAATGTTGGAAAACGCGCTTCTTTTCCCCTGACCCGTCGCGAAAAAGATGAAATCTCAAAGGACCTTGAACCGCTTTCTCGAGGCATCAATCTTTATAAAAATTTGCCTGCAGATGCCCGTGATGATATATCCATGAAGCAATTTGCGGTCATGAATGCCATGCTGGAGGCAATCCGGAAGGCATAATTCAATCAAGCCATCTTGGAGTCTTCACACCCCATTTTCTGCGGGGTTTTCAATCCACTAATGCTTCTCGGTTAAATTCAACAAGATCCAATCGATATTAAATTCAATATGTTATGACTGGCAACCCCTGATTAAAACCGTGGCATAAAACCTGCATTCTTTTACGGCGGACTCGGTATAAAAAGGGGACGCCATGGGTAAATCAATTTTTTCAAAGCTCAAGTTTTCCCGCAGGGAGATAGAAACACGGGCGCGGGTAAAGGCAAAGGATGAGGCGAGGCGGGCAACTGAGGAGGCAAGGAAGGCACATGGCCAGGCGAGGCTCACAAAGACGGAGATTGCCCTGCTCAAGAAACGCGATGAGCTCATCGAGCAGTATATGCCGTATGCCTCATCCATCGCGGGGCGTGTCTGCCAGACGCTTTCATCCGCAGTTGACTATGAAGATGTGCTTTGCAACGCCAGACTCGGTCTCTTGGAAGCTGCAAAGCGATTTGACGTCGCGGAAAAAGTCGATTTCCGCACATTTGCCTACTACCGCATCAAGGGCGCAATTTATGACGGATTGCGTCGCAGCGGCTGGTTGCCGAGAACGCTTTATGCAAAACTCAAGTTCGAAGAGGCGGCAAACGAATACCTCCAGCATAAGTCAACATCGGCAGTTAAATCCGTCGATTTTAACGCAGAGGACGAGGCGGCAGAGACGGTCAACACCCTCGCATCCATTTACATCATATCACTTGACGCCTCTGATGATTTCGACGTTGCAGATGAACATGCGGTGGACGTTGAGCAAAAAAGCGAATTTGCAGAGGTCAGACATTACATGCGCGAGGCAATTAGTACGCTGCCCGACAAGGAAAAACAGCTGGTCAAGATGTACTATTTTCAGAATAAAACACTCGAAGATATCGGCGATAAACTCAAGCTGTCGAAGTCATGGACATCGCGCCTGCACGCACGCGCCTTGAGTCTCCTGTTCAAGAGGATCAGGCATAAGGCAAACCAGTCAAAAAATGAAAATAACGGGGGGACGGAAGAATAAAGGAAAAATATATGGCAACTGAAATGATCATATCAAAACTTTCAAGCGAGGCCCTCGGCAAGGCTGTGACAAAATCGGAGGGAACGGTTTCGCAGCTGCAGCAGCAGGGTTCATCGTCGTTTAAGGATATTCTTGCGGAAATGGATTCAGGCCAGAACTTTGCTGAAATGATTGGCATCAACAACAATGCCGCCATTGATCCGACCGGAAATATGCAGACACTGGCCGGCAACAAAGTTGATTTCAAGCCGGGCGAAGACGCAACAGGATTGAGCAAGCCCGACACATCACAGAAGGTCGTTGATCTTTTAGGCGACGTCAACAAGGGCCAGATGCAGATGGATAGCCTCGTCAACCAAATCCTCTATAGCGGCAAAAAATTTTCCAATCAGGAGCTTTTGTGCATCCAAGCCCATGTCTTTCATTTTGCGCAGATGACCGAACTGACAGTGAAGGTTGCAGAACAGGGCGTTTCTTCGGTGAAGGCGGTCTTGAACACGCAGATTCAGTAAGCAAAGGTTTGAGGGTAATATAGTGAAACACACAGACATTAACAACAGGCAGCGGATGCTGATGACACTGGCTGTGATGCACGACGGCGAAGGCGCTAAGGATCTCCTCCTGTTTGCATCTGACAACGATCTGGGCGCCTGCAAGACCGTCATGGAATCCTGTCTTGCGATTGAACCATCTAAAAGGGCGTTGGAACTCGGTCAGCAAATTAATACCATGATCGCATCCGAACAATGGAGCGGGCTTGCAGAAATCCATCCCGCATGGATCCTTGAGGAGTTAAGGACTGAATCGCCAAGGATCATCGGAATCATCCTGCGCTATCTGCCGTCGCGTCATGTGCGCTATCTTCTGGAACATTTGCCGCCAACAGTCAGATTTGCAATTCCAAACGTGGTGGAGGCGTTCTCAGTGCCTAAACCCATTCTGGATGTCATCAGACGCCGCTTTGAAAGCCGCTTCCAAAGGCTCCACCTTTCCCGTTCATTTGATCACTTTGGATTCGAACAATTATATTATTTAAGGGGGGAGGAACTTGAGGTCTTTTTCAGGGATCTGGGTCTTCAGGAACTGGCAATGGCCCTGCACGGCATTTCTTCAAAGACGCTCAACGTCCTTTTCAACCGTTTGTCGCTTCGTGACGCGAAGCGCCTGCAGCAGCGCGTGAAAACGCTTGGCAATGTATCACAAATCGTGAAACGGCAGGCCATGTACACCGTTTTGGACGTTGAAGGCGAGCATCTGGGGCCGGAACATCTCCTGCTCGAAATCGGACTTGCGGCCTTTGCGCGCTCCATCACCCCCGAGAACCATAATTTGTTCCGCAGACTGGAAATCAAGCTCGACCCCCGCATCAGCTATGTACTCAAAAGGCATATTGATGAGAGGCTCGAGAAGAACACCGCCGCGGTAATTGAAGAGAGGCAGTCCATCATCCTTTCCCGTGTAGCCGCCCTTGCCCATGAGAATCTGATCGACCAATCATGGACCCGTTACTTCCCGCCCGCCACGCCTGCCACCCATGTGAAGGTGCATGGTGAAGCGGGTGGGCAAGACGAGCTCAATTAATCGATGAGGGCGGGTCCTCAAGAAGCTTAGTTGGCAGAGACGATCAGTTGTGATAAAAGATAATTGAACAAAGCTAAACACGGTTTAAATTTTCTGTGTTCATCTGTTTTTATCTGTGGTTTCATCAGAGTATAGACTTAACAAAGATATTCGGAAGAAAGGGTGCTCTAATGACAGGAAAGATCGTTAAAGGGACTGAATTTGAAAAGAAAAGAAGCCTCGAAGAGGAAATCAAAACTTCGAAGCCACACCAACCCCTTGACTTCGCATCCGAAGGCGGCGGTGTGATTGATCGCAAAACTCTGGAGGCAAGACAGCGGGCCGATAGAATCATTACAGATGCAGAGGCAGAGGCAAAAAAGATCCGCGAACGGGCCCAGAAGGTGCTCTCCGAAGTGGAGGCCGTTCGTGAGAAGGCCCGCCGTGAAGGGTTCGCTGCAGGTGAATCTAAGGGCCTTTCGCAGGTGACTGAAAAACTCGTGCACCTTGAGGCACTAAAGGAGAAATTTTATAAGGAGTCCGAGGGGGAGATTATCCGTCTCGTCATTGCACTTGCTGAAAAGGTCATCGGTAAAATTGCGGAGGAAAGGCCGGAGGTGATAAGAAACGTGGTAAGACAAGCACTGGAAAGATCGCTGGGCGACAGAATAACTGTAAGGGTCAATCCCGAAGATTATAAGACCATTACGGCAGGAGGTTACGAGTTTCGCGATGTTCTCGACAGGACCAAGCGACTCCATTTCAAGGAAGATGAAACGGTTGCAAAAGGCGGCTGTATCGTGGAAACAGAGGTGGGCACAATAGATGCGCAGATAGAAACGCAGATGGAGGCGATAAGGAAGGCGCTTATGTCGTGACCCGTTACTCGTTACTCGTAACTCGTCAGTGCTGATCGGTTACGAGTCACAAGTCACGAGTCATGAGTCACGAAAAAATGGTTGAAGAAAAGAAACATCAATTGCCTATAGTGGATTTTCATAAGTATCATCATCTTTTGTCGGCTGTATCCACGTACAGCATTAAAGGCAAGGTTACAGAATTAACCGGTATCGTTGTTCGTGCAGTTGTTCCGGGCGTGCGCATCGGCGAACTCTGCTTCATCGTCCCATACCATAGCAAGACACCCATAAAGGCAGAGGTCGTTGGTTTTCGTGACCAGGAAGTTTTGCTCATGCCACTTGGAAACCTTGAAGGCATCGGTCTGGGCAACGATGTGATCCCAACCGGCCACACCCTCACAGTTCGCGTGGGTGATGGCCTGCTTGGCAGGATCCTAGATGGATTAGGAGATCCACTCGATGATGACACAAAGGGTCCGCTACCGTGCACAACGGAATATCCTGTCAGCGCAGAACCACCGCCTGCACTTGATCGCCAGCGCGTCACAAAACCGATCTCCGTCGGCATTAAGGCGATAGATGCCATGCTCACGGTCGGCGAGGGCCAGCGCATCGGCTTTTTTGCGGCCGCGGGCGTTGGAAAATCGACGCTAATCGGCATGATTGCCCGCAATACAGAAGCTGAAGTGAACGTCATTTGCCTGGTCGGCGAGCGCGGACGCGAGGTCCGCGACTTTCTGGAACAGGATCTCGGCGAAGAGGGTTTGAAGCGCTCCGTCGTTATCATTTCGACATCTGATCAGCCTTCACTTGTGCGCCTCAAGGCGGCCTACGTTGCAACCGCCATTGCCGAATATTTCCGCGATAACGGCAAGAAGGTCATGCTGATGATGGATTCAATCACGCGATTTGCCCGTGCCCTGCGCGAGGTCGGACTTGCGGTAGGCGAACCACCTGCCAGACAGGGTTACACGCCGTCGGTTTTTTCGACACTGCCGCGTCTCCTTGAGAGATCGGGCAACTCTGATAAAGGTTCGATAACGGCCTTCTACACAATACTGGTTGCCGGTGACGACATGAACGAACCCGTTGCAGACGAGACAAGATCTATTCTTGACGGGCACATCATATTATCGAGGGCCTTGGCAGCGCGCGGTCATTACCCGGCAATCGATATATCAGAGAGCATAAGCCGCGTGATGGATTCAATCATCGAGGATGAACACCGCGAGGCCGCTCAAAAACTGCGTGAGGTGGTGGCAAACTATGAAAAAGAACGCGACCTCATTCTGATCGGGGCATATGAGGAAGGCAGTGACCCGAAAGTGGACTATGCAATCGAAAAGATCGATGAGGTTAACAACTTCCTCAAGCAGGCGGTAAACGAAAAATTTTCTATCGAAGAAGCCATCGAAATGCTCAAGGGAATATTTGAATAATGGCAAAATACAGATTACAAGCCCTCCTTGTTATCAAGCAGCGGATGAAAACGAAGGCGGAGACGGCGCTCGCCGTCGCAATAAAAAAGCTTATTGAGGCCCGCGAAAAGCTCAAAAAACTGGAAAAGGAAAAGGAGGAGATCATCGAGGCGTGGAAGCAGGCTCGTTTGGAGATGAAGGCAAAAGTTGCACATGGTGTCATGATCGGTGAAGGCAATGTGTATGTGAATTATCTTAGGAAACTCAAGGAGGATCAAGAGAAAAAGGAGCAGGAGATCGAGGATCAGAAAGGCGTCGTTCTAGAGACGGAAAATGGCGTGAAGGTCGCCCGCAAAGAATACATTGAGGCATGCAAGGAGCTCCGCGTCATGGAAAAACACAAAGAGCTCTGGCAAAAAAAGATCCGAGCCGAGATCTCGAGACGCGAGGAGCGCGAGATGGACGAGCTTGGGAACGTGATCCATCAGCTAAGAAAGATGCGTGGAGAAAAGGCGCTGGGTGAGGTATAATAACTGCAGGCAAAAGGCGAAAGGTCAAAGGAAAATGTTTGCTGATTAAGGTGAGAATATGACAGACGAAATTTCAAGGGCAGAGCGAGCAAGACAAGATAGATTGGCTGAAAAGCCCAAAGAGACGGAGAAACCAAAAGAGGGGCCAAGCCAGTTCGATCGTGTACTTGAGGAAAGCCGTTCACTACAACGCACCCTGCCAACCGCACAGACCAGCCAGAAGTTCGTCACGGAGCAGGCAGCCCGCGAGGCTCATCGCCGAGAAGACCGCTCCCATGACGAACAGAGGCGCGAGGAAAAGGATAAAGAGCGCGGAAAAGATGAGGGACGGGGTGAAAAGAAAACAGGCGCCAAAGATGCTGAGCAGCGCGTAGTAGCCAAGGGACATATAAAAGATGGTCGCGGCGGTGGCCAAGGCCAAGGACGTGGCGGATATGGAACAGGTCAGGAAAGACGCGGCTTATCCACAACACAACTAAAAACCGCATCAAAGGTTTTAATCCCCACCCTCCACGGAAAATTTTCGGAAAAATTGCAGGCAAGCATCGCAAAGAGCGTTGCAGAGCCCCACCTGTCTCAGGCCATTTTGAATCAACTCGTTTCGTACGTCAGGATGGGAATCAACCGGATGGGTGACAAAGAGATCCAGATTGATCTCCATGAGAAGATATTCCGCGGCCTCAAACTCCGCGTGACTGCCCATAAAGGAAAGGTCGGCATCCATTTCCTAGCCGCAGATGCCAAGACTCGCACAATCTTCGAAAAGAATACTGACGCCATCAGGGATGCCCTCGAGAAAAAAGGTATTCTGGTTGAAGATATCCGCGTAACCTGATATATTCCAAAAAGGCAAATTCGAAGCACGAAATTCGAAATTCTAAACAAATCCAAATGACCAAAATTCGAATGCCCAAAACGTGTTGTTTGGAATTTTGGTAATTTGGATTTTGGATTTGTTTCGGATTTCGATATTCGAATTTCGGATTTTCAGCATGAAAATGAACATTAAACCCTTCCACTTCAAGTTGAAAAAGGTAAGCGCGAAAGAACAGCGTGTACTTTCTGCCCTCTTCGATTTTCTCCCCAAGACAGGCATTCGTATGCAATTTCGTGAGGCGATTGAAGAGGCTCTCTTGAAGCACCTGGGAACAGAGGCACGCTACTGCCTTGAAACAGTGAGTCAGGGTGACTTTGAATTATTTGCGGATCGAATGCCCGATCCGGCAGTCCTTGTTGTATTGGGCATGCCCCCGCGCGAGGGAAAGATCATACTTGAAATAGATGACCATCTTGTGAGTCTTGTTATCGAAAAACTTTTGGGTGGAACTGCAGAGACCATTCCGGTCGTGCGATCGCTCTCTGACACGGAACAGGGCGTCCTACAATACCTCCTTTTGCAAGTTCTTGCACATGTGTACCGGCTTTGTGGTCAAGACGCCCGGCTCCACTTTCGTTTTGAAAAGTTTGTCTTCTCACCAAAGGGGCTTCATTCCATTATAGCACCTGACGAGTCCGCTTCTCTTCTAACCGTAAGGGTTACAATCGACAAACACAGCGGTTTCATCAGACTCCTTCTCCCCTCCCCCTTGATAGAACAGCTCTATCTGAATATCGAAGCGAAGGGCGAGGCCCGCGAAGGAGAGCGCGCTTATACGCTGGCGCGTTTAAAAGAATTTGGTTATGTCCTGGCTCATGTCTGGGCAGAGGGGGGATACACCACCGTTACGGCTGGCGAGCTGAAAAATCTTGAAGTCGGGGATGTCATTCTCTTTGATGAGACAGGACTCACTCTCGGTGAAAAAGGCCCAAACGGACGAGCCGTTCTGCGCGTTGAAGAGGGCAGACACGGCGGCTTCATATCGGATATCTCAGTTGAACGAACAAAATTGCACTGCAGCATTGTCGATGTTCAAAAAGGTGAAAAAATCCATGCGTAGACGCAAAACGAAGGAGAATTGATCATGAAGAAAAAAGAACCAGTCGTTGCTCCAGGCAGCGATGACATTCTGGACTTTGAGGATTGGGAAGAAGCTGTCAAAGCGGAACCCGGTGAAGAGGAACGGCTTTTAAACGAGCCCATCGGTCAACATATTGATGAACCGCCTCCTCTGCCATCCAAGACAGCTGAAAAGTCCAAAACCACAAGGTCTCCAAAGGTTGAACCGCCGCCTGTCACAGCAAAAAAGGAAGTGCCCGTTGAGGAGTCGCCCGCTGAGGACGAGGTCCTCAAGATGACGGCGGACGTCCCGGTTCATCTGGTCGCTGTGATTGGAAGGACGACAATCTCAGTAAAGGATATGATGAACTTTCAGCTGGGACATGTTATTGATTTGGGACGACCACCCGGAGAAACAGTCGATCTGGTTGCCAGCGGCAAGCTCTTCGCGCGAGGCGAGCTGGTGGATATTGATGGAAAGCTGGGCGTGCGAATTGTTAAGATTATAAAGTAAATATTTGTCTGCAATAACCATTATGGTGTCATTGATGATAGGTTTCATTTCCACATTGTGCGCAATACCCACAGAACCGGCAACTTCCACCTCCGCGATCGACTTCACGTGGCTGTTCATCAAGATGCTTTTGGTCTTGGCCATCGTTTCTATCATCGCCATGCTCATTCTCAAGTATGCCGTGCCCCGTGTCGGCAAATCACTGCATAAGGGACAATATTTTCACATTCTGGGTCGCTATACACTGGAACCAAAAAAGTCCCTTTATCTGGTTAATATCGGAAAAAGATATTTGGTGATTGGAACCGCAGAAAATGGTATAAACCTTGTCACTGAGGTTTCAAGGGAAGAGGCTGAGGGGGAAAAGCGATGAAATTCCAAATTCCAAATCCCAAATCCCAAACAAATTCCAAACTCCAAATTCCAAGGACCAAAACATCGGGTAAAAAGCGGATATTAATAGGTGCGTTAATATCTCTCGTTTGCCTCATGGTAAGCGGTGTAGCCTACGCTCAGGCGGGGCGTGTCGGTGTTTCAAAGCCGCTCGTTCTTCTCGTTGTCCTGGCTGCCCTTTCACTTGTCCCCTTCATGATCATGATGATCACCTCTTTCGTGAAAATCGCGGTGGTCTTGGCTCTGATACGTAACGCCTTAGGCACACAGCAGGTACCGCCAAACATGGTTATCACAGGCATTGCTATGATCCTTACTATCTACATCATGGTGCCTGTAGGCTACGACGTTTATCGTGCTACCGGCGCGGTGATCAATCAGGGAACAAACCAACCGCTTCTTTCACAGGCATCGATCGAACTGCTTATCGAGGCGGTCAAACAGGGCAAAGAACCGGTCCGCGCATTTCTGATCAAACATGTGCATCCTGCTGAACGGAGCCTCTTTTACAATCTGGCCTTAAAATTGAGGGCCAACGAAGAGGATCGCAAGGAGATTACCGATCAGGATTTCATCAACATCGTACCGGCATTTGTGGTGAGCGAACTGACCGAGGCGTTTCAGATCGGCTTTATTATATTTCTACCCTTTTTGGTAATCGATCTTGTTATTGCCAATATTTTGCTTTCACTCGGCATGTTCCAGATTTCGCCGATTACCATCTCTTTGCCGTTTAAACTTTTGCTCTTTGTGCTCGTCGACGGTTGGCACGTGATCGCAAAGGGATTGATATTGGGATATGTTTAAAACGGCGGGGGATACTCTGCTCGCTTCCCCTCCTTTGTAAGCCTGCCCTGAGTAGAGTCGAAGGGGAGGGGTTAGGGGAGGTAGATAGTATCTACCCCACCTCCCCTCCCCTTACAAAGGGGAGGAATAAAGGTTATTATGGAATACTTTGTTGCCGTTGCAAAACAGACATTGTTCTTGGCGCTGATTTTGACGGGCCCGCCGGTCGTAACCGCTATGTTAGTAGGCCTTGTCATCAGCATCCTGCAGGCGACTACACAGATACAGGAACAGACCCTCACCTTCGTTCCAAAGCTTGTCGCCATTGTTGCAACATTGGCGGTGGCCGGTCCGTGGATGCTGGCCCAGCTGATCTCATTCACACAGGCGCTCTACGAATCTTTTGCGATATATATACATTAAAATATTGGGGTCAGGCTTGCATATTTGCATGTTGCTGTCTATCCGTTTGAATAATCAATGTTTTTAAAGCCTGCAAATATGCAAGCCCGACCCCATAAAATGATATGCTTCAGGACATCCTAGCAAGAGTTGGGGTCACACTTGACGTTTCATTCAACCTTATCTTTCTATCCCTGATCTGGGTTCGTATCCTAGGGATGGCCTCGGTTATTCCCTTTCTAACGGGACGACCGGTTCCACGCTATGTAGTAGTCGGCGCTTCAATGGTATTGGCACTGTTTGTTTATCCCAACATAGTCCCGTCCACTCCACCTCCTCTGGCCGATGATTTTTTAAAACTCTTCATGCTCTATCTTAAGGAGGTCTTTTACGGCGTCTCGATTGGATTTGGTGTGGCAATCCTATTTTATGGACTGGAGTCCGCCGGCCAGATGATTGACAATCAGCGCGGCATGTCTATCGCCCGAGTCCTCATTCCGCAGCTCGGCGAGCAGGGTTCGCTTACGGGTACATTTTTATTTCAGCTGGCCATTGTGATTTATCTGACGATGGGTGGCCATCGGATATTCTTTCAGTCGTTTTTCGGCAGTTTTTTGTCTCTCCCTGTCCTTGAGTTTCCAAAAGCCGGTCTGGGACTCTTTCCACTGATGGACCTTTTTATCAGGATATCAGGAGATGTGATCCTTCTCTCCATACAATTGGCGGCCCCGGTTATTATTGCGATCTTCGTTGCGGATATCATTCTGGGCGTGGCTAACCGCGTTGCACCGCAAATCAACGTGTGGGAATTGGGATTTAATGTGAAGGGATATGTCGGCATTCTCCTGCTTTTCGTTTCCATAACGCTCATTGGCGATCAGATTCACTATTATTCACAGAAATCCAACTCCAATGCGGACCGCGTCATCGAGCATCTGCAAGGCAAGGCCGTCATAGAGGAAAAAGAAGCGCCACCTCTGGAAGAAGGTCAAATCAAACCTGAAGCCGGTCCTCCGCCTGTTGTTTCCCCGGCAAACCCCTGACCTCTCAGCTGGTGTCTCAAGACCCCTCTTTCGTCCCCCAATGCCCAATATTTTCCTCCGTCTGACAATCTAGTGATTAGTGATTAGTGATTGGTGATTGGAATAAAATGCTGTAATATCAATAAGTTACTAATCACTAATCACTAATCACCAATCACTAGTCACTAGTCACTAATTTGGCATTCGGGTTGCATAGTATTATAGCGGGACGGCAGTATAAGTCGTCCAAGGGAGGACAAAATGATAGGCGCAGGCGATGTAGTAAAAATTGAACGCAACAAAGACTACAATAATGATGGAATAAAAGGTGACAAAGCGGATTTTGATTACCAGGTTGCAAAGGTCAAGGCGAACGATGTCGTTGATGTGCAGGGTGTTGGTCGATTCACATATGAAGATTGGCAAAAGCAGAGTGTTGATTTCATTAGGAATGCATTCATGGCCGCTGCTCAATCTAACGTCCCCCCTGATCAGGCAGAAGCTGAAATTAAGAATTTAAAGGCTAATCTCGCCAACGTATATGCACAGGCCCAAGAAGCTGAGGATAAAAAGAAAACCCTTGAGGCCTCGAAAACTCAAGTTCCTAATGATTTAAATAAAAAGATTGAGCAATTGAAAGAACTTCTCAAGCAAAACATTCGAAATCTAGAACAGCTCAATCGTACAACCGGTAAAGAAGCATCCACCGGAATTGATCCCAAGATGTATCAGATGGCCGGCATTTCTCCCGAAGGTGCAGGCGAAGGGGAGGCCAAGGCCCAGACTACGATGGGTAGCGGACAGGCTGGCGCAGCGCAGGCCCAGACCGGTGCCAAGGCCATGCAAACGCCGGGCTTTGCGGCTCCTGCTAACTGGGGCGCCCAGACTGCCTATCCGCCATTTTCCACCAGCGCTTATATGCAAAGCTCAGCGATGGAGGACAACATCTTGAGTTCGTTCGACGCGGTCCTCCAGAACCAGAATAAAGGCAAACAGCTCATGATGCTCTTCTTCTATTTCGCAAGGATGGCAGAGTCCGGAGATCTCGGCGCAATGTACCAGTTCATGAAATTTTTGACCTATATCATCTCGAAAGACAAGGCCAAGCAGCAGATCGACATGGGCAAAAAGTTGATTGAGCTCCAGGATCTCTCGCGCAAATGGACAGACAAGCTACTTGGAATGCAGACCAACTCAACCGATCCCAACTCGAGCAACGAGTTTATGAAGGTGATGACGCAGGTGAAGAGCGAGACCGACGCAATCGCGACCTCACAGAAGCTCATCTCCCAGATGATGGAAGAGTTCTCGCAGATCGTGGAAACGCTCACGAACACGACCAAGGCGGCGCTCGAAGCGAACGGCCGAGTCCTAAGAACGGTATCCTCGGTGAGATAACCGAGATAGTAGGATAAAACAAAACAAGGCCTCGGGGGTAAAGACCCGGGGCCTTTTTATTAAAGTGTTTAAGTGTTGAAGTGTTTAAGTCTTTTGACTTCCGCACTCAAACACTTAGACACTCAAACACTACGAAAAACGCTTGCCCCTGTGATCAATGAGTGATAATTTACGGTTGTTTCGAGGGTTTTCGGCAATTTCTGGGGGTGACCATGGCTGAAAAAAAGCCCCGCGAAAAAAAGAAGAAGTGGGAATTTCCCATCGGCATTGAACCTATGCCGCGTGAAGAGGCCGATGCCGTAATGGCGGATTTCTTTGGCAAACTTGGGGAACAGTTCAAAGACGTTCCACAAGAAGAAATTGAAAAGGGCGGCAAAAAGATCCGCGATTTCATCGAAGGCAAAATAGGCTGGGCTGAGCTCTTCAATTTCACACCGCAGATGCTTTATCAGATGGCGGAGTTCGGCTACACGCAGTTCAAGGTTGGGCGCTATCAGGATGCGGAAAGGATCTTTAAGGTCTTAACTGTTCTCGATTGGAACAATCATTACTATCATTCAATGATGGGCACCATCTTGCAGCGCCAGAAACGCTACGGCGAGGCAATCGCGGAATATTCTCAGGCCATAGAGCTTGATCCTCAGGACATCGTTTCCCACACTAATCGGGGCGAAATCTTCATGCAGCACGGCCTTTTGACTGAAGCAGAACAGGACTTCCAAAAGGCGGTCAAAATTGATCCGTCCGGTGAGAACAAATGGGCCAATCGCGCACGCATGCTTTTGTCTCAACTGGAGAAAAAGAGAAAAAAGGGGTAAAATATATTAGTGATCGGTGATTAGTAACCAGTGATCAGAAATTACGCATGACTGATCACTGATTACTGGTCACTGATGACCAAAGAGGCGGTTATGGTGGAACCAATTCGCCCAAGTCGGATTCAGGAAAAGGAGATACAGGCGGATCTGGCCCGGCTCGAGATGGCCGAGGCGCTCCGCACCGGAAACGTATATGAGGTGCTGCGAAAGCTGCCGGCCGGACTTACTATCCGCGATTTTGAAAATTACATGAGTGATCAGTGGAGGAATTGGAAAAGCCAGATCATTCAGGATTATCAAGTGTACGAAGGCGAGGGGGCCATCCGCGAACCTAACCTGCAAAATGATTTCTCAGATCACAATCCAAATGCCAAGATGGATTTGGCCGAAGGCAAGGAGTTTCTCAAAGGAATGACCGGCTCACTTTACAAGGCATCAACCGTGAGCGCTGAGAAACCAGCCGAAGGCGCAGAAGGGGAGGCCCAGGCACCCCCGTCCTATGAAGAGATATCGGGAATGGCGGAAGGCACATTGAGCGAATGGGAAAACTTCACAAATGAAATGTGGGGGCAGATATTTGATACCCAAATGATGAAGGATTACCAAAGCAAGATGGGCGAGATACAAAAAGAGGTCCAACGGATAATCGCCATGGCTAAAGCAGGACAGGTCGATCCGGAATACGTGCTTATTGCGCTCGCCAAAGTTAATGTCACGAAGAATGGCTGTCTCATGACCTGGCTTGGCAAAAAGGCCTTCATGACCAATGAGACGATGAGCCGTGTTGCAAATGATCTCAGGACCATCTCTCCATCGGATCCGCGTTATTTCAGCGAGATGCAGTCTGCGCAGGCCAAGACGCGAGATGGTTCTTTCCAATTGCAAATGCTTGTCACAGATATGCAAAAGGTGATGCAGGATGTGGCAGGCGTGCTGGAGCAAGTACATGGCTTCATGGGCGAGATCAACAGGACAAGACGGGAGATCATCACCAAGTTGACGGCACAATAATACAATCCTCCCCTTTGTAAGGGGAGGCCAGGTGGGGTAGAGAATTATCTACCTCCCCTAACCCTTCCCCTTCGACTCTACTCAGGGCAGGCTTACAAAGGAGGGGGAGGTTTTATGACCGAAGAACTTAGGGGATAAAATGTCGAGTGAAATTCCAGAGGCGAAGGGCAAAAGAACACAGATAATCGACCCAACACCCGCGCGTCGCAAACATTTAACTGAAATCCTCCTGCAGTTCCTTGAGGACAAGATAAGCCTTGCGGAGCTCAAGGGGATAACCCGCGAGGAGCTCTTTCGCCTGGCCGATGCCGGTTATACAAAGTTCAAACACGGACGCTTGGATGAGGCGGAGAAAATCTATCAGGGTCTAATCTTGCTTGATCACCGCAACGCGTATTTCCATGCGATGATGGGCGCCATCCATCAAAAACGCAGCCGTCCGATCGAGGCCATCTTGGAATATGGTCAGGCGATCAAACTGAATAAAAATGACTTCTCCTGTTATGTAAATCGCGGCGAGATTTATCTGCGCCATAAAAATTACAAGAAGGCTGCAGAGGATTTCAGAACAGCCATCATCAAGGATCCCGAAGGGAAAAATCTGTGGGCCAACCGGGCGCGATCGCTTGTCATAGCCATCAAACGATCGATGGATGCCGACCACTCGGCACCACGAAGAAGAACGGTCACGGTAACATGACATAGGAAAGCGCCGGCGCGTTCCTCTTAATCTTCCTTGGAAGGTATCCCGTATTTTTTCAGCAGATTTCGCAGGTGTTTGCGGTCGATCTTTGCCTCACGTGATGCCTTGGAGATGTTGTGATTGTGCCTTCGCAAAAGATCAACCAGATATTCCTTCTCAAACGACTCGACCACCTTTTGCTTGGCGTCTTTGAAAGGCACATCGGCCTCGACATGCATCCGTTCCGTCCGCTCCTCGCCATGTGAAAGCTCCGCAAAGATGAAGTCAAGGTGCGGTTTGGATATGGTATTCCCTTCAACAAACGAGCAGGCGCGTTCAATGACGTTATTTAATTCACGAACATTGCCCGGCCATTCATAACGGGAAAGCATTTTGATGGCGTCGTCATCAACCTTGAGGATCTTAAGAGATCCATCCGGCTTTAGATTGAACTTTCCTGTCGCCAAAAATCGTTCAACCAACGAAGGAATATCATCCATCCGTTCCTGAAGCGATGGCAGTGAAATCTTGACCACCGAAAGGCGGTAGTACAAATCTTCCCTGAACTTCCCCTCTGCAATCTCGTTTTTCAGATTCTTGTTCGTGGCGCAAATGACGCGGACGTCAATCTTAACCGGAGCATTTGATCCGACCCGCTTGATTTCCCGCTGTTCCAGTGCGCGCAGAAGTTTCGGCTGGAGGTCAAGGGTCAACTCGCCTATTTCATCTAAAAAGATCGTCCCCCCGTTGGCCTCTTCAAAGGCGCCCCGCCTTGATTTAACCGCGCCTGTAAACGAGCCCCGCTCGTGCCCAAACAATTCGCTTTCAATCAAGTTGGGGGCAACCGCAGAGCAATCAAACACGACAAAGGGTTTTCCCTTCCGCTGGCTGTGTTCATGGATGGCGCGGGCCACCAATTCCTTGCCCGTCCCCGTATCGCCTTCGATGATCACAGTTGCATGCGTAGGTGAAATTTTCTCGAGGATGGAAAAAATCTGCCTCATTTTCGTGCTCTTACCCACCAGCATGCCGAAGGAATCCTTCACAGACGGTTCTATGCGCACCTTTTCGTCAAATGCCACAAACTCCATCGTGGTATTTCCGATTTTGATCAGGTCGCCGGGGACGAGATAAGCCTCTTTCACGCGGGTCCCGTTGATAAAAGTCCCGTTGGTCGAATCCAGGTCGCGCAATAGAAGGTTATCCTCGGCGTATTTGATCTCAAGATGGTTTCTTGAAACTGTGGCGTCCGTAATGACGAGATCATTTGTCTCGCGTTTACCAACGGTTGTGACATCCTTGTTCAGCAATAATTTCTTTCCCCTATTGGGTCCGTCCACCACAACAAGCTGGCATTTGCGCAGAGACACAACAGACGGTCCTTCTTCCGCCTCCAATTTCAAAAGTTCGGTTTTAAATTCCATATCTTTTTCAACCATTGATTGCTCCTTAAAAAAATATCCCTGCCTTTGTGGACCTCCTTACAAAGGGTCATTCCCGCTCAAGGGAAATATTAAAATTCTTGTCGCCCTGCTCCATGCTAAAAGTCTGCGACCACGTCCTGTAACCTGACAATGAAACAGAAATCGTGTGCGACTCGTCGCGACGAACCTTGCGGATAGTGACCGGCGTTTTTGAAATTGCCCGACCGTCGAAAACCACGGTGGCACGAGGGGGATCGGACGAAACAACCACTTCGCCATATAGATCCTGCAGATTAATATCGGTAAGACTCACCTTTTCGCCGGGTCTGATTGTTACCCTGCGTGAATAGCGCATCATGCCCTCTTTTGTCACCGTCACGGACACCGATCCCGGTGACACGCTGACCGTGAGGGGGGTTGTGCCTTTGAGCTCCGCGTTGATGAAGACCTGCGCACCGGAAGGTTTCGAAGCCACCCTTATCTGTCCCGGCTCTCCGATTGTTACGACAGGGGGCGGCGACGGCGCGACTTTTGAGGGCTTTTGCACTGCCGGCGGGGGAGGCCTTTTCTCCTCTGTTGGCTTCACAACCGGCTTCAACTCCCCCGTCACAGCAACCGGCTTTGCACCGGCTATTTTAATTTTCCTGCTCCACTTTTCAAAATCGGCCTTTGCAAGGCTAACGGTGTAACTCTTGCCGACTTTGAGTTCCCCAATGGTCGCCGGAGTCATGGTCCCCGTGGCCTTTCCATCAATTGAAATCCTGGCTCCCGCCGGATTCGATGTGATCTCAAGCGACCCAAATTCTTCTGCCCTGGCGGCCTCAGGCGCCGCAGCCGGGGCTGCTGGTGCAACCGCTGGCGGAGGAGCTGTCGGAGTTGGCGGCGCGGGAGGCATCTCCAAGGCTTTGAGCTGCCCTTCCATACTCACAGGTTCCGCACTCGCAAGCGTGAGGGTCCTTGTCCATGGTTCAAACCCCTCTTTCACCAGTTTGACCGTATAGACCTGATTGAGCGGGAGATCGGTAATTGTTGCCGGCGTAATCCTGCCCATATCTTGATCATTGAGAGATATTGCGGCGCCGTCAGGCGACGAAGTGACAAGCAGGCTTCCCAGCCTCGCGATTGCCTTGAGTGGCGCCAAAATATTTTCCGGTGTCGTGCTTTTCAGATGAATGACCTGTTCAAAATCCTCAAAATCCTTTTTGGAAAGTGTGATGCGATGATCGACATCAAGCGGAATATCTTCAATTGTGGCCGGTGTATTCTTTCCTGTTGTGTTTCCGTCGAGAAGAACAGCGGCACCGGGCGGATCTGAAACCACATTGAGAATTCCGCCCATCCTTTCCATATTGATCTGGATGGAAACAGGTGTGTCCGAAGTGAGTTGTACGGGCTTTTCTGCGGGCTTGAACGTATCCTTTTCAAGGCGCAGCAAATATGGCGTGCGCAACTGCAGACTTCCAATAGTCACGGGCGTCACGAGCCCCGTGTCCTTACCGTCGAGGAGTATCTTTGCCCCGTCGGGCACGGAGGTAACCTCCATTGTCCCCACCGCCTCTATTGCCTCCGGCGCTACCCGCGGCTCCCAAAAACGCACGGCAGGAACATAGCGATAGAGGCCATAGGCTACGGCCAGCGCGACCGCAACATAGATGACATTTCGCGACCAGCGCGGGGCCGGCCTTCCGGCGACAACGCGTTCACGTTCTTCCGTGATCTCCCTGCCGGCAACCGCCCGAATCGGCGTGATGATGGATTCCAGAGACACTTTTCCCGTCACAGGGGTCTCCCGCGAGATTGAAATCGGTGTGGCCGTGAGCTCGCGGTGAACGATATCCTCCTGCTTTGCCCCTTCATCAACGCTCATCGAAACCGTCTGCGATTCCAGCGCCATCGCGCGCGCCCTTCTCATCTGCTCTTCTTTTAGCTCCGGTGCGAAAACATCTTTGATGAATGCAGAAAGTTTCCGGGGCGAGAAATCAGAATAGGTGGAATAAAGATATTTTGTAAGCTCCACCTGCAAATCGGCTGCGCTTTGGTATCGCTCATCAGGACGATAGGCAAGGGCCTTGGTCACGACAACCTTGAGCAAATCCGGAATTGATGCCGGAAGCTTGGCGACTTCGACGCGCGAAGTGCGAATTTTCTTTAAAACTTCGAACTGTGATTCGCCGGTGAAGAGCTTGGAATTGGTGAGCATCTCATAGAGCAATATCCCCGCTGAAAAAATATCGGTGCGATGATCTATGACCTTGCCAAGGGCCTGTTCCGGCGACATGTAGGCAATCTTCCCCTTGAGGATTCCCGCCATCGTATGGGAGATGTTCATTGCCGCCTTCGCGATGCCGAAATCCACAATTTTCACTTCGCCTTCATACGAGATAAGGACGTTTTGCGGGCTGATGTCACGGTGGACAATGTTGAGCGGCTCGCCGTTCGCATCCGTCTTTCGATGGGCGTAATCCAGTCCCTTGCAAACCTCGCTTATAATAAAGATGGCAATATCAACGGGAAATGGTTTTTGTGCTTCGCGGCAGCGGTACATGATGTCCCGCAGATTGATTCCATGGATGTACTCCATTGAGATAAAGTAATCGTCGCCGATCTTTCCCAGATCATAGACCTGAACGATGTTCGCATGTGAGAGAATAACCGATAGTTTCGCCTCGTCTATCAGCATCGTGATGAAGTCTTTGTCCGCAGCGCAGTGCGGCAGGATGCGCTTGATGGCGAGGAGCTTTTCAAAACCATCGACTCCGAAGGTCTTGGCCTTGTAGATCTCCGCCATGCCGCCGACCGCGATCTTCTCGATGAGATAATATTTGCCGAACTGCCTTGGTTCAAAATTGTTCATGGATTCTCTATCTTATGCTTATGGCATAAACAACTGCCGTCGCTACGACAACAACCCCAAGCAGATACAAAGCCAAAATAAACCACTGGAATCGGCCGGTCATTGGATCAACAAGGCCTATTGCAGAAAGAAATCTTGAAATCTTTTTAACACCTGCTTCTTCCTTCGCCTCGCGTTCCAGCTCCTTTGTTCCCCACGAGCCGCTGGGAGATTCGCCTTGCACGATTCCTATCTCAATTTCAGCTCCCCTTGCCCAGAACGACTCCGGCACGACCTGACCCCTCTTTAACACCTTGAGCCGCATGTAATCCTCGGTTCCCGACATGAGAAAAAGGGCCGATTCTGTCGTTCTGCCGTCCTTCCAGACAACTGCCGCCTCCAAAATGGCGACACCGGCGCGCAGCACGGTATTTTTGAACAAAATGCGATCAATGCGGGATCTCGGAACGCGCACAGGTTTGATCGACATCGTGCGGCTGCGATATTTATCCCAGTCACCCTTGGCCGGGGTCTTCTGATAGGCCTCCTCGCCTTCTTCCTGCTCTTGTCGGCGCGACTGATCGTCCCTGGCTTCCTTGGCGGGCAGGATGTGATATGCCGGCGGCGCCTCGGGTTTTGAAACCTTCTCGACCATATATGGGCCTATGTGGCTTTCTTGTCTTTCTTCTCTTCTTTCTTTTCTTGTTTTTTCCCGCCTGCGGCAGATTTTGAGGTTGAATATCCGTCTTTGTACCAGCCGCCCCCCTTAAGCGAGAATGCAGCGGCAGAAACTAATCGTTTAACCTTGCTGCCGCAATCGGGGCATTTTTCCAATGGAGGGTCGCTTATTTTCTGAAACTGCTCGAAGTGCTTTTTACACTTACTGCATTGATACTCGTAAGTTGGCATAATCCCAAACTCCCGACACAAACTGGGTACTGGAGTCCCCATTTTAGCCTTTCTATGCGAAATGTAAATAGGTTTTTCGATTGAATCTCTTGGAAATTTTCATAGGAGAGGCCGTGTTCGGAGCATTTAGCGCCGCTTACGACCGCAGGCGTATGAGGCGTGAAAATGTCTTCTGATCTTGTGAGTTAGGGGCTGACAGCGGCAAGACACCTAACTCACAAAAGATCAGTGACATTTTCACGACGAGTAGCCGAAGGAAGTGGCGCAGCTCCGAATACGGCCTCTCCGAAAGAAAATTTCCAAAAAAATTCAATCTTTGAGTTTGCGCAGCTGGCGGGAACGCTTTGTGGCCGCGCTTATGGCCTCGCTCAAAAGTTCCCAGAATTTGCGGCGTTTAAAGACTTTCATGGCTGCCCAGGTCGTCCCCTTTTTGGATGTGACACGACGGCGAAGTTCCTTCGGATCGGCACCGGCCTGAGATGCAAGTTCTGCGGCGCCCAAGGCAGTCTGTCTCGTAAGCGCTTCGGCAAGCTTTGGCGTAAGCCCAAGCCTCCTACCCGCATTAGTCATGGCTTCCATGAGCGCAAAGACATATGCGGGGCCTGTTCCGGAAAGGCCGGTGATGACGTCCATGAGCCTTTCCTCACGGACATCAACGGTCGTCCCGACGGCCTGAAAGATCTGGTGCGCAAAGCGGCGATAGCGTTCCGCAATCCTGGGGCCGCAGAAAATGGCGCTCACGCCCTGATCAACCACTGCCGGCAGATTTGGCATGACACGGATGAGTTTTGGCTTCGGTCCAAGACCGCAACGGAGTTTTTTGACATCAACGCCGGCGGCTATCGAAATAATGAGATGATTCTTCGTCGCAAACGGCCTGATCTGCTCCATGAGATCGTCCATATTCTGCGGCTTGACGGCAAGGATCACGGTGTCTGTGGCGTTCATCACCTCCTTATTATTTCGAGTCGTGTGAATGCCGTATCCCTTTTCCAGCCGAAACAACCTGCTACGCCTCCGGCCGGAGGCGATAATTTCGTAGGACCTGACGAGCTGGGAGCGAAGCAAACCCTTGATCAGCGCCTCTCCCATGTTCCCGGCACCGACGATTCCGATGATGTAATTGTCTTTCATGATTCCCCCAATCAATAAAATTCTAAATCCAAATATCTAAATCTTAAACAAATTCGAAATTCAAAATTCAAATGTCCCAAACATCCGGTTTTGAGTTTGGATAATTTGAATTTTGGATTTGTTTAGAATTTAGGATTTTGTGCTTAGGATTTTTCATCTTCTTTCTCCAAATATCGCTGTCCCCACACGTATTATCGTTGCCCCTTCTTCTATTGCAACCTCAAAGTCGTGACTCATTCCCATGGATAAATCGGCCAATGGTTCGGGATATATTTTAGAATTATTAATTTCCAATAAAATTTCCTTCAGTTTTTTAAAATACGGCCTGTTTCCCTCCGGATCGGATGTAAATGGGGGGATGATCATGAGCCCCTTCAGTTTTAAATTCCTAAAATCGCTTAAGCCGCGCGCAAGATTTGGAACCTCGGTTACTAAAACACCGGATTTCGTGTCTTCGCTGCCGATGTTGACTTCAATCAGACAGTTGATCGGGTGGATCGCATGCCGATCAAGGGCAGCGGCAAGATCCAGGGAATCAATTGATTCAATCCAAGAAACAATCGGAGCGACGATCTTCGCCTTGTTTTTCTGAAGATGACCAATGAAGTGCCACTCGATCTCGTCCCACGTCCTACGTTTGTCGTCCATTGCCTTCAGTTGGTTGTGCTTATCACGTAGCTCCTGCGCATAATTCTCGCCAAAACAAAGCTGGCCGGCCTCTACGGCCTCGGCAATTTCCTGCACTGTTTTTGTCTTGCTCACAGCCACAAGTTTAATCGAAGCCGGATATCTCCCGGTGCGCCTTGCCGCCTCTCCAATGCGCACCGTCACCGCCGCTAGATTGTCTGCAATTTGCCTCATGATTGGTGGGGAAGAATACCGTTTTTGTCATTCTGAGCGCAAGCGAAGAATCTCATGGAACCCCGCGGGCAAGCCCGCGGTCCCTTTTAGCCCGTCTACGCTTTCAGCTTCGGCGAGGCTTTGGCTTTTCGGAATATTATGAGCGGTTTTCAGCTCGAAAATACCTGTTTGAGGAGTTTTTCAAATGCGCTCAAAAAACTCTCATCGAGAGAGACATCGAATTCCTTGAGCCATTCTTTGATGTATCGTTTATCAAATTTCGGGTTTTTGAGCAGTATGGCTTTTATGTCCTCGATATCACGGGGACGACCGGCAATAATCTTGTGTATGACGACATCCTCCAAGGATGCAAATTTGACAATCGTACCGCCAAATTTGAAGATCTTTGCATGTTTGATCGCCTGCATTTCATAAGGCGAATAAGAGAAAATAAAATCAATCCTCATTCCGCTTTTTGGATCTTCTGCGGGAAGCACCATGGTCTTTTGCACAAACGCCTTGTAATCCTTTGCAAGAATTCTGAATCCCAGTTTTTTGATGATGCCCGCGATCTTCTCTACCGCTTCAACACCGACTCCCAAAGTCAGATCAATATCCCTTGTAAAGCGGGGCTCGCCATAAAGAACAGCAGCTTGTCCTCCAATGACCATGTAGGGGATTGATCCGCGATCCAAAGCGCGCGCGATGAACTTAAGCAGCTTTTCTAACATTGTTGATCACCCGTGCAATTTTGATATCCACGTCTATGCCGTCAAGGATATCCGTTGCGGGCACGGCCCCAATGGATTTGGCATACCTCAAGAACTCTTCCATCAGCGCCAGTTTTTTCTTAACGCTCAGACGCTCGGTTCTCAACAGCTCAGTTTCAAATTTTTGCCATTCACCCTTGATGATCATATCAATATCTCGTGTCTGAATACCTATGAAATCCTAACACGACCGATGTTTGAGCACAACACGGATAACAAAAAAAACGACAATGTTAATGGACAGTGGATGGAGAAACAGGAGCCGGCGGCATAAGACTCACAGCGCCATGCATTGCCGTTTGGACGCCCTGCAGCGATCCGTATGCGCCCATACTGGTATCACTCATTCTAATGACACTGGATCCTGATTCACCGACAGAACCGAGCATCCTGTCGAAAGCGCCAAGAAAGACTGATGGAAGGTTCACCGACTTGTCACTTCAACATAGCTGCGACTTCTTTGAGGAAGGTTTTTGTGTCTTCAATGAGCTTTTCCACTGTCTTGGCCGAGATGTTCGGCACGCTCATGTAATCGCCCTCCTGTCTCAACAGAAAGGCGCGGTGCAGGGATTTGTGCAGTTCTTTCGTCACAACGCCGGACTTCACAAATTGCTCAAAAAATTGCGAGATGACCGCTGAGTGATTTGAGAAACTCAAGCCCTTTTCCAGAAGGGCTGCCTCGGCAACATAGAACATTGCATAATAAGCCCGTGCGGCGGCAAAATCATGGTCTCCCGCGTCAGACAATCGCTTTGCAGCGGCAAGCGACCGCTTGGCCTTTGCAACAAGGTTTTGAGATTCTTGGTTCATGCGGCAATCTTTCCTTCTTTCCGGACATTGATCATCAGCGGAGAAAGACCGGTCAAATACTCTTTTTCATCGACAATGACAGGGGACAAAACGATTGCTGCCCCCTTTTCAAAAGTCGCCTCATAGGCGGCCTCCCCTATTTGGAAACGAAGCTTCCCGTAATTTCCTATTGATCTGACGACAACCATTACATCGATATCAGAACCTTCCACGGCATCCCCGCGTGCACGTGAACCGAAAATGATCACGCGAACCAGATTGAAACCCAAAAGTCTTTGCAACCGGAGAGAAAAATCAGCCACGACCTTGTCCGCAATATTGGCTCCCTCCGTTTTTTTCCCCTTTAACCATTCATCTATGGCGTCTTTATCAAACCTCCAGACGCGCCCGATCTTCACGGCCGGAATGCGATTCTCTTGAGCAAGCTTATAGATCATCATTGTGCTAAGCTTAAGATACTTTGCGACGTCTTGTACCGTCATCCAATTCATAATAGTTAATAATAATATATTATAATCTATTATAATTATCAAGTATAAAAACAGGCCCTAGGCGGGCCCGTAATGCAGTGATAAGTTGAAACCTCTGAAAAAGTCGAAGTTCGTCATTCCCGCGAAAGAGCCTGTTTCCGAAGTCAGATTTTAGGTTCTCGACTCGGCTTACGCCTCGCTCGAAGTATATGATATATTTATTGTTCGAGTGAGCGCGAACGATGTGAGCGCGAGTCGAGAACCTAAAATCTGACTTCGGAAACAGGCTCGTACGCGGGAATCCCGTAAAGGTCATTGGATGCCCGATTACAACCTCGGGCATGACAAAAAGATCTCAACGAATGAATTTTTTAGAGCTTCCTTAATAAATACATTTTTTTCCGTTCGTCTTGTCCAATCATCCCCACAATTTACTGCTAAAACAGTAATATATTTTTAGCATCCCGTATTTTAGGCAAATTTTAATCAATTACGATATATTTTACTTCTATGGCAGTAATTATTGTTGATTTTTATTAGTGAACCGGCCATAATTTGAAGTAGATGGATATTTTTACCGCTATAGCGATATTTATATGAAGAATTCTTTAGGAGAAATTATAAAGCAGCATCGCAAGAAGAGCGGGCTTACTCAGTCCGGTTTGGCAAAGCTTGCCGGCTGCGGGAAGACTGTCATCTTTGACATCGAGCACGGCAAGGAAACAGTCCAATTGGACACGCTTCTAAAAATCTGCCGCGTGTTAAACATTCGGTTGTTTTTTGAAAGTCCGCTCATAGAGAAAACCAACATCGGCGAGGAAAATAAATGAGAAGAGCAAGGGTCTTGGTTCATGGAAGACCGGCCGGCGTTCTCGAGCAGCTCGGGAACGGAAGATATCGTTTTGTTTATCTTGAGGAGTATCAAGGCGAACCCGTCTCCTTTGCCATGCCGATTGATAAAAGAGTCTATGAATTTGAATCGTTTCCGCCCTTCTTTGACGGTCTGCTCCCTGAGGGCTTTCAGCTGGATGCGCTCCTCAAAGGGCATAAAATAGACAAAAACGATTACTTCACGCAGCTCATCACGATTGGTGCAGATATTGTCGGCGCTGTAACGGTAGAGGAGGATGAGAGTGTCCGACATTCAGTGTCCCACACCTCATCCTCCTCAGGCCACAGTCGAGGGATCAGATGAAGCGATGTCCGATCACATATGATTTCATTGCCGATGACGAGCTCTATTCTCCCTCAGGCCTCAAGATGCTTTCGAGACAGCTTGCCCGTCTTAAACCCCTTCCGTTTACGGCGCAAGAGCAGCGTCATGAAGCAAGCATGAGAGCGGATAAGATGTCGATTCAGGGCGTGCAGCCCAAGCTCTCCGCCGTCCTGAAAATCAAAGAGTGCCGCTTTGAGATCGTCGATAGAAACGGGAAATTTATTTTGAAACCGCAGTGTGATTATGAGGAAATTCCGCAAAATGAAGCCGTCACCATGACGATGGCTGATATCGTTGGCATAGACGTTCCGATACACGGCCTATTGTATTCCAAAGACGGCAGCTTCACATATTTTGTCAAGCGCTTTGATCGCGTCGGCAAAAAAAACAAGGTGCACGTGGAAGATTTTGCGCAGCTCTCGGGTCAATCGCGCGAGACAAAGTATAACGGTTCAATGGAGATGATCGCCAAGATCATCGAGCAATTTTGCACGTTCCCGCTCATCGAAAAAGTGAAACTCTTCAAGAGGACCTTATTTGGTTTTCTGACAGGCAACGAAGATATGCATCTCAAAAATATTTCTCTCATAAAAAATGAAGGCAAAATTGAGCTGTCTCCGGCTTACGATCTGGTCAATTCCACAATCGCCCTACCTGCGGCCAGAGAGGAGCTGGCTCTTCCCTTAAATGGGAAAAAGACGAACCTCAAACGCAGTGATTTCGTGGATTACTTTGCAATGAAACGATTGGGATTAAATAACGATACGATAGAAGATATTTTTGAGGAATTTTCTGCCGCCGCCCCACGTTTTAAAGAACTCATCTCTGTCAGCTTCCTTTCGCAAAAAATGAAGGAGAAATATGCCCGTCTCATGGAAGCACGCGGCCATATTGTATTTTCAGAGCCATAAAAAGACGCGAAGTAAAACTCACGAAAACCAGCCGCATAGACGCTTAAGGTACAGAGATAATACGGCGGAACGCTTCAGGTCCGATGGCTCAAAAAACTACAAATCGCAAATTATCGAATGCACATAATTCCTGCTTTGCACTCCCACCGATTCAAACAGATCTGCAATCATGTCTTCGAGCGGCGGTATTGCATCCTTATTATTTTTCAATAAATCATCATACACATATTCCTCCCGCACGGCTGGATCAAAATTATACGCGGGATCTTTTACAAGATGTGACGGCATCCATTTTACCACGGCCTCAGCAAGCGCATCCGCCTTTGCACTTGCCTCTCTTGAAAGAACCGTTCTTATGGTCTCATTATCAAACGGTTTATGCGAGGAATCATTTTTTGTCTGTGAGAGCGCCAAAAGAACGGGGTTATTCTCTTCATGATTCTCATATGCCCTGCGAATTGCGTCACGTTGAAAAACCTCAAAGGAAAGATGACGGTTTGAAACCAGCTGGATTAAATCGTCCATAGCCTTATGAAATCCAAGTTCATTCATCAAATTAACCCAGAACAGATAGAAGATATTTTCTTTTGGGAGGGCCGTGGCGTGATAAGGCTGCGTCAAATCCTGAACATAGTGCAGACCCCATCCCATAAAACGATATCCCCAATAGGGATGGCCGGTTTTAAAGGCAAACCTGGCAAGGGCCTGATAAAGATAAACGCGGTATTCCGGATAGGTTCGCTTTATGCGGGGGGCCAATAAATTTATAATTTCTGATTCATAGTAAAACGCCATGTGAAATGGCGCGCTCGTATCGTATGCAAGTTTGGGATTTCCAAACGATTGGCGGCCAAAACCATATATCAAGCCGAATTCCGTCCCGCTGTCCTGCCAAAGCCTTATGTCAAGACCCTGATCCGGTTCGTTGGCAGCTGCTGCAATCACATCGATTGGCGCAACAGCCTCCCCTTCCTTGAGCGCACAGAAGATAATTTTGTTCCATGTAACGTCATCCTTCACAATTGATATGTCTTTATATTTTAATGTTTGTTTTTGACCGCAGCTTCCTTTTGGAGGCGGCTGAATAAACAAAGGCAAACTTACATCGGGGTTTACGCGAATTGCGCGAAGAAATTCCGCCCGGATATCGGCGGGGCTCAAATCTGCCTTAAAGGCCAATTCATCCGGACGCGGCGCATAATCGGGCAGATTTTTTCTTGCCCACCCCTCCTCAACCGTAAGCAGCTTCTGCAAGCCGTTTTTTTCAGAGCGCAAGAACGATTCAAGGCTCTCTGCGCGCACAGGCGCTGCATTTTTTATTTCAGGCATTACCGAAATTGATTTTAATACCAGAAGATTGTGGTCAGACCACGCACCGGCGTTAAAGACTGGGAAAAAGAAAAACAAAAATGTGAAAAATATAGTCCCGGCTACCATGTTGGATTTTTATCGTCGTAACTGCCATTGGTCAAAATGTGCAGGCCTTTCCCATCGGCGCCAATTATATTTACGTCATGAAGGTTTGCCGCTGCTCCCGGCACATTTGAATAAAACACGATCTGCAAACCGTCGGGCGACCATGCGGGCCTCAAGTTGTCATAGGAGTTCCCCTGCGCCGTGCGCTCTGTCAATTTCTGTGCATGGGAACCGTCAAGATCCATGACATAAAGCTCGCGTAGCGGACTCGTTGCGCCCTTGGTGGAGACAAAGGCGACTTTGCCTGCAGCGGCAGAGGCGGCGGGCTGATAAAAGTCGAACTGAAGATTCGGGTCCGCCTCCACACTTGAAATATCGGTGGCGGTAACGCCCTGCAAATATTTGTATATGCGTGATTTGCCGCCATTTACCGCGTGATAAAAAATTGTCGTGGCATCCGCATAGGTCGGACGGCCCGCATTGTTCAGTCCGTCAATAAGTTGGAGCTCGTTTTTCGACAGATCAACAGTCATGAGAGATGAATTATCCCTCACGAATACGATCTTGGTTCCGTCAGGGGACCAGCTTGGGTCGTGATTATTCGTGGCGCTTGAGGTCAGGACCTGCTCGGATGTTCCGTCGATATTGGCCGCACAGATCTGCATCACGCCGGAGACATTCTTGATATACGCAAGTCTGGTGCGATCCGGAGAGACGGCAGGTTCTTCGACATTGACCGTGTTCGTGAAGACCTGTTCTTCATTTGTCCCGTAAAGGTCCATCTTATAAAATTCATAAAATCCGACGCCGTTGCGGTCTGTCTGGAAAAAAATGTCGGGCTCGAGATTGATTTGAACCGTCGTGTTCCCATGGATCGGTTTGGCATCGGGTGTGATATCACTCGCTGTTATTCTGACTGCGCCGTGAGTTGTTCCAGCAGTATAAATAATATCTGCCTCGCCATAGTCGTCGGTAGTAACCTGCTCCGCAGATAGCGAGCCTGATCCGGATGTAATCTTAAACTCAATGGTGTGTCCTGATACAGGCTCATCATCTTTATCATCATTGGTTAACAGCGCATAAATATCAGCCTCCGATTCGCCGTCGGCGGGAAGAATGGTGGGAATGACGTCAAGCTCCAGCGTATTTTTGCTTGACACAAGGCCGCAGCTTACGCCTCCCGAGAATGCGAGCGAGGAAATCAATAGAACAACAAATCTAAATCTCATCGTTGCTCCTCCATCCCAAGATTTTTACCCTCACACCCGGAAAAAACCCGTCCTTCAGGACGGGATGCGGGGTTTTACTTGTGCTCAGGCGGTGGCGATTCCGGCGGTCCAAAACCTTCGTGCATTCCCATGCCCGGTCCCATTCCGGGATGATGCCGGCCCGGTTCGGATTGCATCGGCCCGTGCTCCCACATCTCCTGCATCATACCGCCTTTCATGCAGGGCGGCCAGGCATGGCCCGCAATCGAGCTGATACACATAATAACGGAGGCGAGGACCAGAAGCGAAGAAAGGCCTATCGCGATCCATGCAATGACCTTTCCGAACTTCTGATAAGGATTGCCCTCTTTCCCACCCAGCCATACGAGAAAAGCGGTTGAAACGACAAGCGCAACAATGGCACCAATGGCCCATCCATGTCCGTAACCCATCATCATAATAATCATAACGACCTCCTTTTTTAAGTGATCGGCGTAGTGGTGATTAGCACATTATTATTGAAATGGAAACATTCTAATAACCCTCTCCGAAAATTCCAAATTCCAAATCACAAATTACAAACAATATACAAATTCCAATTAACAAATTACAAACTTAAAAAACAAGCTTGGTTTGTAATTTGTTTATTGTGATTTGTTTGTAATTTGGATAAAGGCCCGTCACGGAGCAAAATTCGCGAATTTTGCTCCGTGACGAAAAGGAGACTCCATGGCCAGAGAAGTTCAAATACTCGATGTCACGATTCGCGACGGCAGTTATGCGATCAATTACCAGTACACGCCTGATCAGGTGGCCTCAGTTGCGGCGGATCTTGATGCCGCAGGCATCCCCTTGATTGAAGTAAGCCACGGCTGCGGGCTTGGCGCACGGGAAAATCTGAAGATACCGTCCGCAGCCTCCGACCGAGAATATGCCGAAGCGGCAAAAAGGGCCGTCAAAAAGGCGAAGATCGGTGTCATTGCGGGCGCAGAAATCGTCACCAAAAAAGAGAATATCGATGCGGTTGCGGATCATGTCGATTTCATCCGTTTTGCAGCGAACTGCGACAGGGTTCGCATCGTAGAATCCAACCTTGAATATGCTAAGAAGATTGGCAAAGAATGTTTCTTCCAGATGATGCGCGCCTCGCGTCTGGAACACAAAAAACTCATTGCATCTGCAAAAGAGGTCGAGGCGATGGGCGCGACAACGGTATACCTGGTGGACACCGTCGGCCATTTTCTCCCCAAGGAAGTTTTCAAAATCATCTCCGAGATGAAGGAGAAGTTGAAAATCAAGGTCGGTTTTCACGGCCACAACAATCTGGGGCTTGCCATTGCAAACAGCCTTGCCGCCATTGAGGCCGGTTGCGATTCGGTCGACGCAAGTCTGCTCGGCATGGGACGCGCCGGCGGCAATGCGCAGCTAGAGGCGTTGGTGTCGCTGATGAAGCGAACGGGTTTTGCAAGGAAGATTAATTTGGACCTGCTGCTTGCGGCCGCGGAAAAACACATCGCCCCCATCATGCCGCCTTCAAAAGGCATCTCGCGAATCGACATCACGACGGCCGACTCAAACATTGATCTCTACCCCATGAAATTTTTTGAGCTTATGGCAAAAGAGAGCGATGCAGACTTCACGGCTTTTATTCGAAAGATCGCATCGTTCAAGGACATGACGGAGGTGGACATCCCTCAACTTGCAGAAACGATCAGCCACTTCGGCGGCGATGCCGCAGCGATATTTGCGAAATATGGGATTAAACATTCGTAACAACTCCTCCCCTTTGTAAGACTGTGTCGTAATAGCTTTTTTTCACCGCAGAGATCGCAGAGAATATATTGAATATTATAAAGATTCTCTCTGCGTTCTCAGCGGTAAAAATGAATTATGACACGGCCTCACAAAGGAGGGGAAAATAGCAATGATTTCTCTCAATGAAGCGTTACAACTTGTTTTCGATAGTATTCATCCCCTCGATGTCATTCGCACAAAATTAAATGAGGCCCTTGGCTGCGTGTTGGCCGCTGATATCACTGCACACTATCCCAATCCGCGCTTCAACAACTCTTCAATGGATGGTTACGCGATTATCAGTAATGATCTCGTTCTTGCTTCAAGAACAAATCCTATTTCTTTAGAAGTTATTGAAGACTTACCTGCAGGGAAATCTTGTCAACGGACATTAGAAACCGGACAAGCGGTACGGATTATGACGGGCGCTCCATTACCCTTGGGCGCTGACTCCATAGTGATGGTGGAAGAAACAGAAAAAAGCAAAAACAGTGTAAAATTTTTTCACGCACCAAAACGCGGCGAATTCGTTCGTTGTGCAGGAGAAGATATAAAGGAAGGCGAAATCATCGTTCCGAAAGCTAAAATAATCGGACCTACTGAAATCATGGCGCTTGCAGGCCAGGGAGTCACTGAGATTGACGTCATAAGGCGACCAAGAGTTGCGATATTGGCAACAGGTGACGAATTAGTTGAGCCGGGCGGCAAACTAACTGAGGGCCATATATTCAATAGCAGTTCAGCAATGCTTTCGGCACTTATTCATGCGTCTGGCGGTAGTCCGATTGATCTTGGAATAGCACCTGATGATCCAAAGATAATTGAGGAAAAGATAAGACAATTGTTGTCATTGCGCGCGCAAGCGAAGCAATCCCCCTCACCCCCCCCCTCCCCCTTGAGGGGGGAGGGCGAGGGAGAGGGTGAAACAGACATTCTCCTCATCACCGGCGGCGTGTCTGTCGGCGATTATGATTACAACCGCAACGTTCTCGAAAAACTCGGATGGAATGAAATCTTCTGGCGCGTTGCTATAAAACCGGGAAAGCCCTTGGTCTTTGGATTACTGGAAGGTAAACCCGTCTTCGGTATGCCGGGAAATCCCATCTCAACCATGACCGTCTTTGAACTCTTCGTCCGCCCTGCCATCAGAAAGATGATGGGATCAACCGCACCTGATGACCGACGCCTTACCGCAGAACTAGCTAATGATGTTGAGTGTGATCCAAAACGAGAACAACTTCTTTTGGGTGCATTGTATTTCGAAAATGGAAAGGCATTTGTTGACGCCCGCGGCCCTCAAAGCTCCTCCCACATGAAACCCGCCCTAAGCTCAAACTGCCTCGCCCGCATCCCAAACGGCAAGGGAATCCTCGAATCTGGCGAAATCATTGAGGTTTGGCCCCTTTCAAAACTTCATTGACATAGTGACCTCTTTGCGACATCAGTGCGCTCTCTATGCTATCTCATTTTTCTTTGGTTTTGATCTTTCTTCTTGTTGGAACACTTTTTGTATTTGTCACCCTTCTTGTAGGTAGATATTTCCGCCCACGGAATCCCAATCCAGTCAAGGCGGAGACATATGAATGCGGCGAACCCGCAGTCGGGCCTGCCTGGATCAATTTCAATATCCGTTTCTATCTAATCGCACTTATTTTTGTGATCTTTGACGTTGAGGCAGCACTCATTTTCCCCGTGGCCGTTGCATTCAAAGAGTGGACGTTGCTCAAGATGGGTGTCTTGGCGCTTATTGAGATCATGCTCTTTGTATTAATTCTCATGGTTGGGCTTATTTATGTCTGGGCGAAGAAGGATTTGGAGTGGGTGAAAAAATGACCATTGACTATGGACAATTGACCATGGACCCAGACAAAAGTTTTAAGTCAATGGTCCATAGTCAATGATTAATGGTCCACCGAAATTGCATGTTATATGCTTTATAAAAGCCTCCCTGAATTTATCTTGACCACCAAGCTCGACGAGCTCTTGAACTGGTGCCGCAAGTCGAGCGTATGGTACATGCTGTTTGCCACCGCATGCTGCGGGATCGAGCTTATGCAGACAGGAGGTCCGCGCTGCGACTGGGACCGTTTTGGCGCGGTGCCTCGCGCGACCCCGCGGCAGTCCGACTTGATGATCATTGCCGGCACCATTACTTACAAGATGGCGATCAGGACAAAAAGACTCTACGATCAGATGCCGGATCCGAAATACGTCATCGCGATGGGCAGCTGTGCGAACTGCGGCGGCCTCTTCAAGCATTCGTACAACGTGCTCAAGGGGATCGACATGGTTATTCCTGTGGACTTTTACGTCCCCGGTTGTCCGCCAAGGCCGGAGGCGCTGACGGATGGCTTGATACATTTGCAGAAAAAGATGCAGAAAGAGAAGTTCTTGAGAAAATGATCCCTCCCCTTTGTAAGGGGAGGTTGGGTGGGGTAGAGAACGATCTACCTCCCCTACCCCCTCCTTACAAAGGAGGGGAATGCAACACATGGACACTAATTTTAAACAAATTTTTCCTTTTATCGAAGAAGTAGTAGTCCAAACCGGCGACTCGTGGTTTGTCGTGCCTCAAGACAAGATAGTTGAGGTATGCAAGACGCTTCGAGATCAAAATGGATTTAACTGCCTGAGCTGCCTTACCGCATCGGATCGGGGGGATTTCTTTGAGGTGGTCTATCACCTCTTTTCCTATGCCAACAAAGAGAAGTTGGTGCTTAAAGTAAAATTGGAAAAAGAAAAACTGATCGTCTCGAGCATCGTCGATATTTGGCCGGCGGCCAACTGGATGGAGCGCGAGGCCTATGATTTATTTGGGATTGAATTTACCGGTCATCCGAATCTCACAAGACTTTTGCTGCCGGATGACTGGATCGGCCACCCGATGCGCAAGGACTATAAAGAACCGGCTGAATATCAGGGAATGAGCACGACGCGCGAGGGAATTTGACCCTTTCCCTCTCCCCTTGCGGGAGAGGGTCAGGGTGAGGGGTAACAGGTCACCCTCACCCCACCTCCCCCATCAAGGGGGAGGAGAAGTGGTAAAAAATTATATGATTCGCACGGAAGAAATGACGATATCAATGGGGCCGCAGCACCCTTCGACCCATGGGGTCTTGCGTCTGATCATCACGACAGACGGCGAGATTATCCACTCTCTGAAATCAGATATCGGCTACCTCCATCGCTCCATGGAGAAGATTGCAGAAAAAGTTGGCTATATCGGATTTCAGCCTTATACCGACAGGATCGATTATGTCTGTGCCATGACCGCCAATCATGCATATGCGATGGCGGTTGAAAAACTTGCGGGCATCGAGGTGCCTGAACGCGCAGAATATCTGCGCGTAATCGCAGCAGAACTTAACAGGATTTCAAGCCACCTTATCATGACCGGCTGCATGGCGATGGACATGGGCGCATTCACGCCTTTTGTGCACGCCATCCGCGAAAGAGAAACGATAAACGATCTGCTCGAAATGCTCTGCGGCGGACGCCTGACATACAACTATATTCGCATCGGCGGCGTCTCACACGACCTGCCGGAAGGATTCAAAGAAAAGTGCTTTGCCTTCTTGGATCATTTTGAACCAATCATTGATGAATTCAACAGGCTCATTTCCTACAACAAAATTTTTATAGGCAGACTTGCAGACATCGGCGTGATCTCGCGCGAGGATGCGGTTGCCTTTAACCTCGTTGGTCCAAATCTTCGCGGGAGCGGTGTTACATGGGATCTGCGGCGGGACATGCCATATTCCATTTATCCCAAACTCGATTTTGAAACTCCCGTTGGCAAGGGTGAATTTGGGATGATTGGCGATTCATTTGACCGGTATATGGTCCGCATCAGGGAAATGCAGCAGAGCGCTAAGATTGTAAGACAGGCGGTAAAACATATTCCGGACGCTCCTCTTCCCAAGCTGCCGCGCAGAATAAAGCCGCCGGCGGGAGAGGTATACGTGAGATGCGAATCGGCGCGCGGCGATATGGGATTTTATATCGTTAGTGACGGATCAGAAAAACCTGCCCGCTTAAGGATAAGGACCGGTTCTTTTTCGGCAATGAGCATTTTGGAAAAAATAACTCCGGGCCTGATGGTATCAGACTTGGTTGCATTCTTTTCAAGTCTCGACATCGTGGCACCGGAAATTGATAGGTAAATATGGGGGTAAATGCTGGCAAATTTTCTCTCTGGAAGAAGTGGTTCAGAGCTGCGCCACTCCCTCCGGCTACTCGTCGCGAAAATATCGCTGGTTTCAATGCGAGTTCGGTGTCTTGCCGCTGTCAGCCCCGAACTCGCGAAACCAGTCGACATTTTACGCTCCTCATGCGCCTTCGGTCGTATACGGCGCAAAAGGCTCTGAACCACTTCTCCCCTACGAAAATTTGCTCAACCTGTGTTCAGTATTATCAGTCGGTATGCTGGCAGTTGCGGCCTGGCGGAGGATGCCGATTTTGTCCGCGAAGGTTTGGCGGTCGCGCCATGGGAAACCGTGTTCTTGTCCGCGACGATGAGGAATGTTTGAGCACGCGAAAGCTAGGTGTCGGACACCAGCACTTC
>Ga0315276_10000141_pt1 | contig 58811 bp, 75 predicted proteins | sample YL17G05_0_MG_FD_204542 | JGI IMG/M metagenome (GOLD analysis project Ga0315276, IMG submission 204542) | Sediment microbial communities from Yellowstone Lake, YNP, Wyoming, USA - YL17G05_0 | ecosystem: Environmental > Aquatic > Freshwater > Lake > Sediment | place: USA: Wyoming | collected...
ACGTTCCGACGGGAGTCTACGAGACGGGCGGCGGATACTCCTGGAGGAAGATAGACGGGGCCTCCGTGGAGCCCGGGGATGTGACGATCTCCGAGGTCGACCGGGATCTGGTCGCGGACTGGTGACTTACCAGTCTCCGAGAAAGTAGTGGGCCTCGGACACGTACGCGATGCCCTGATAGCCGCACCCGAGCGGGCACGGCTTCTCAGCGGTGAAGCACCCGCGAGGCCATCGCCTCTTCACCTCGGCGGACACCGGGTTCCCCATGACGAAGTCCACGTCGCTCTTCGGAGCCCAGCCGTCCAGAATCCTGCGAGCCTCGTCCTCGTCGAAGACGAGGCCGTGCGAGCATTTCTTCGGATCGGGAGTGGAGCCGTCAAGGGGCTTTCCGTTGGATCCTAAAATCATGGGGGCCGACATGCGCCGAAACCTGCCGATCAACTCTCGTCAAGTCTCGAAGCATAGTTGTTTGAAGTTCACAATCTGCTGAGCGTACGGGTTGGCCTTCACGGTCGCCTTGTTCGAGTAGTACGCTTCCCGGAGGTCCTTGATCGGACCGGCCGGGTTCGTGAAGACGAACATGACCTTGTTCCCGGTCTTCCTGCGCCGAACAAGTTCACACCCGGCCAGGTTCAGGTACGCGGCAAGATAGATGTCGTCGGTCTCGTATTCTTCGATCGGCATTTGAGGTCCGTCCGTCTTCGTTTCAGTATGGGACTACTCTACTGAGCGACGGCCGGAGGCGAAAGCCGGACATGCGAAAGCCCCCGCCGGATGGTCCGAACGAGGGCTTTCGTCGCGCGTGCCGAAGGACTAACACAGCCTCCCCAGGCTGAGAGTCTCAACCGCTAAATCGTGAAGGGGGTGACGCCGTCGTTGGCCACGATGGCGGCCGCGTGGCCGACCGGAAGGCCAACTCGAAGCTGCGTGGCGACCTGGGGGGCCCCGGGGATGAAGGCCGCCGAGCTGAGCTTCCCGAGCTTCCCGTAGACGAACGAGAGGAGCACGGGGCCCGTCTCGACGAGGCTCGGAGCGATCAGGTTCTGGAGCTCGAGGGTGATGGCCGCCTTCGGACCGGCCGCGAGGCCGACGATTCCGGCGAGGGCCTGGATCGTGGCCGTCGAGACGTTCACGCTGAGCGTGACGTACTCGGTCCACGTCACGAGGCCAACGGCGACCACGGCGTCGGCGTTCGCGACCTTGACCGACGACGCCGAGACGAAGTCGGTGATGCGGAACGTCCCGTTGTTCCCAGCGGGGACAGCGAGGGAGATCGTGATGCACTTGCCGACGTCCGCCGCCGTCATGCCGGTGAGGCCGGTGAGGGTCGCCTTGACCCCGTCCGCCGCCGAAACCACGCCCGCGACGCCGGTCTGGCCGGCCACGGCCGTGACTCCGACGTAGACGGCGTTCTTGAGCACGGCGACCGGAAGGACGCCCTGCGTGATGCCGTACTTCGTCTCGATGGCGATGAGCTCCGCGTCGGTCGGCATGTGGAAGTACCGGCTCTGACCGACGGGCTCCGAGGAGAAGCACCTCTGGGAGGTGTTCTCGACGTCGTCGAGGTAGACCTTGCTGATGTCTGAGCGGACGATGGCAACGCGCATGGTGATCTCCTAATTCCTTCGACTCATCAAAACGTGAAGACGCCCGCCCTCAGGGGAGGGTGAAGACGTTGCTCGCCTTCGAGTTCCCCTGGACCTTCACCTTCCAGCCGGTGCCGGGGGTCCCGATGGTGACCGTCGCGTCCGCGATGGTGATCAGGATGTTGGTCTGGGACGCGAACGCGGACTGGGGGATGATCTGGGAGGATCCGCCGGGGTTCGTCAGCGTGACGTACGTGATGTCGGGAAGGAGCGACAGGAAGGTCGTCCCGTTGATCGTCGTCGTGAGGGCCGCATGGGTGGCCGACGTGATGACCGGCGTCTTGGTCAGCGCGGAGTTGAACGCCGTCAGGGCGCAGTAGCCCTTCACGACGAGCTGGGCGATCACGCCCTTCCCGTTCGTCTGGAGGAGGACCTCGTCCGTGGGGACGAGGTCGACATACCCCTTGACCGACGTGTCGGACGGGTTGACATACGGGACGTACAGCTTCTGCTTCGCCCTCGAGGCGTAGCCCGTGAAGTTCCCCTGCGACCTGTCGATCTTGTCGAGGAGGATCGAGCGGCGCAGAACCTGCTGGTTGATCACCCTGAAGAGAGTAGCTGACATTCCGGATCTCCTGGCTGGTACGCTCGATTAAAGCTGAATCAGACGTTTGGGTTGTTGCGGAGCTCCGCCATGATCTGGATGACCGTGGCCGCCGGGCCGCGGACGAAGAGCTGCGAGAAGGACGGGTACGTCATCGCGACGTCCGTGAACTCGACGGACAGGGCTGGGACGCGGAACTCGGGTCCGCCGGGCTCGAAGGCCACGAAAGCGTCGCCCGCACCGTCCACCTGGAACCTCGGGTTCTGGCACTGCATCGGAAGCTGAATCTCGAACGAGCTCGAGATCGAAGGGCCGGCGGGGGCCGTCCCGACGAGGACGATCGGCCGGTTCGGCATCGAGCTGTACGGGAGAATGAGGTGCTGGGCCTCCGCCGGATGGACAGTCCCGTCCCAGTCGGTCTGGATGATCCGGACGTAGAACGGCTTGGAGTCGTCCATGGCCGGGACCGTGGCCGTGTAGTCGGCGGGGTTGAAGAGGAACCGAGTCTTGCCGCGGAACTGACCGTCCGCCATTCCGACGTCCGGGACTCCCGGAGAGCGGAAGCCGAAGGCCGGCACGACCTGGAACGAGACCATGACGGTGTCCCAGTTGGGCGCGACCTGGAACTGGTAGGACTTGGCGCCGGGGCGCGCCGGGAAAGCGATGTCCACGAGGCCCGGGCGCCGGCGGTATACGGAGAGGTTCCTAGCCATCGCCGACCACGGGGGATTAAAAGCCGGGAGTCCTGGTCAGAGTTTGACGCCCTTGTCGGCAGCCTTCTCCTCGGACACCTTCTGGTTGAACGTGGAGGCGCTCTCGACCCCCTTGTCCCTCATGGCCTCGACCTGAGCCTCCTTCCAGGACTCGGTCTCCTGGCCGTTGTAGTTCGGGATCGCGTCCTTCCGGATGTGGCCGAAGCGCTCCTGCTGGCGGCGGCCGGCGGCCTCGGACTGTTTGGCCCGGTACTGCTTGAACCTCTCGCCCTTGGAGGGCCAGGAGCCGGTCGGACCGTCCTTCAGGACGCCGTGTACGAGGTACGGGACGTAAACGTAGTTGCAGGGGCCTCCGCACTTCGGACAGGGAGGATGGTGCTCCTCGTACGTCTTGATCGAGGCGTCGTCCTCGATGATAGTTTCGCATGTCTCCGAAGGGCATTTGAAGGAGTACGTGGGCATCGCCACATACTCTACTCTTCAGGCTCTTCTTTCGGTTTCGGAGGCCCCGGAGCTTCATACTCCTCGGGTTCCGGCTCGGGTTCCGGTTCGGGTTCCGGTTCCGGTTCCGGCTCGGGTTCGGTCTCGATTTCCGGCTCCTCGAAGTCCTCAGATTCCGGCTCCTCGAAGTCCTCGGTCTCCGTGCCTTCGACCAACTCCGGCTCCTCGAACTCTTCCACAACCTCATAGTCGGAGGGAGCCTCTTCAGGGACCTCAGACTCATCCGATAGATCGTAGTCCTCAGCTCCCATGTCGGGAGCAGGCTCGGTGTCGGCGGTCGCGTCCACGTCGTCGTCCGGGATCCCGGACCAATCGACTTCAAGCTTCACGTCGTCCTTCTCGAGCTCGTCGAGCGGGATCTTCGTGGCCAGAGAAAGACGATCCCACTCTTCGTCGACCTGCTTCATCAGGTCCTCCTCGTCGAGGTCCCAGTTCTCGGACACGACGTCCTCTACGAAGTCGTCGAGCCTCTTGAGGACGGCGTAGGCATGCTTGCACAGGAAGTACTCCCTGTCCGGGTCTCTGACGTCGGGGGGAGACGCGGTCCCGAACGGCTGTCCGAGCATATAGTCCTCGGACTTTGCGTGGAACTCGGGTCCGTTCCACCTCCAGAACGGACAGTTGCACGAGAGCGCAACCTGGTCGATCTCGGAGAGGAAGGCCTGGACCACCCTCGCAGCCTTCCCGCCGGTGACGGAGAAGGTGAAGACCTTGTTCTTCTTGCTGTATGAAGTGAGGCCGACGGTGCACGAGGCCGCGTTCTTTTTGATCTTGTCCGGGGTCCTCGGGGCGAGGGCCTCGGGCTTCACTGCGATCCTCGCGAAGACGACCGCGGGAATCTTCGACGCGGCGGCCCGGAAGGATGCGCGGCGGCGCCCGGACATGGAGCGAAGCGCGCTACCGGCCGACCTGACGTCGAAGGAATGGCGGACGGGCTGCTCCTTCGTCCTGTAAGGATAGTCCCAGTACTGCGTCATGTCCACGTCGGACATGTAGCTCGTGTCCGACGGAGCCTGGACGTTCTGATCGAAGTCGTAATCCTGATGGTGCGTGATCTCGTCAGCGCCGTCGATGTCGAATATCGACCCGGGGTCGGACTGCGGGACGGTCGGCTGCACGTCGTCGTACGTGAAGGTCTTCGTTCCGAACAGGTCCGCATCCTCGGTGTTCCCGGACGGAGAGGTGTCGTCGGACGTCCTGAGAGACGCGATCCTGGCCACAGAGTCCGAGGCGACAACCGTCTCGAGCTTCACGGGGATGAGGAATAGGGGCTTGAGGTGGTCCGGGATCGCGGCAGAGAAGCTCACGATGTCCTGATATACCTCCTGGCAGAGGAACGCGTACTGCGCGGCCTCGGAGAGGACATATCCGTGAGGGAAGTCTCCTGCGGGCATCTCATCTCCTCCGTGCGGAATCAGCAAGGTCGTCGATCAGATCTTCGACGCTCCGGGAAGACCTGCGGACTTTGGTCGCCGGAGGCGACGGCTCACGGTCGTAGTCCGTGTCGGGCAGCACGCCCGTCCTCCGGGGGATGCGCATGCGCACCTCCTCGAGGACCCTCTCGAGCTCGTCGACCTTGTCGGGCCTGAGAATCTGCCGAAGCTCCTCGTAGTCGAGCTTGTTCACGGCCATGGCCGTGGCCTGGAGGGCCCTCTCGATCTTTAGGATGGTCTCCGGGATCGCATGGATCATGTCGCCGGCGACCGCGTAGAGGTGATCCCGCTGGTTCGAGGCGTTGACCAGGTCCAGAGCGCGGACGATGTAGTTCTTGAGCTCATCCAGGCGGAGCCGAGCGTCGCTAAGCTCCTCCTGGATGTAGATCGTGGCACCGGCAGTCCTGTGGATCATGCCAAGCGCAACCATCAAAGCCCTGAAGACTCAGCCGCGGGCGGTTACATTCCAACGCTTTCCGTGCTTGACGAGGTATGAAGCGGCCCCGTCAAGCACGGAAACAGAGTCCTGGAAGTACCCCAGACCTAGATTGCACTTATGGCACAGCAAACCACGTACTTTCCCGGTCTCATGGTCATGGTCCACTGACAGACGAATGCGCTCGGGAGCGACGCTGCATATGGCGCAGACTCCTCCTTGGCTCTGAAGGAGAAGCTTGTACTCGTCCAGAGTGATACCGTAGACACGACGAAGATCACAGTCTATCCGGGCTTCCAGGTTGTTCTTCCTATATTCCTTGAGATAGGCCAGATGCTCGTCGCGATTGTCGACATGGCGTCGCTTTGCGGCAGCGCGGAGCTTCTCCCGGTTCTCCTTCCGATAAAGATCGCTCCGCGCTTTCGCAACCGCCGGGTCTTTGTACGGCATCAGCCGCCGAATTGACGAGGATAAGCCTTAGTAAGCGCTTTCCGCATCTGGTCCCCCTCGGCAGCATAGAGGGCTTCGAGGAAGGTCGGAGTGGCGCCGTGCTCCTTGACGTTGCTGAGCCTCTCCGCGAGCTTTCCGGAGAAGGACCAGTCGGCCGGGAAGCTCGGGTCGATCCTTCGGGCCATGCGGATCTTCGGACTGACGGAAACGTCGATCTTCTCGGCCTTGCCGGCGGGCTTCTGAACGTGGCCGTTCTGTCCGCCGTTCTTCTTCTCGTTGCGGATGTTGCTCGTGTCCCTGACCTCGATGCCCTCGGAGACGGGCTTCGTGTGGCGGACCTTGCCGACCACCGTCCCATCGTCGTCCTGGGACACCTGCGCCCTGCGGTCGACGGATCCGACGTTCGTCCTGATCGACACGCCCTCCTTCTGGACGGTCTTGCCGTTCGGGATGAAGCCGGACCCCGTGAGGTTCTCGAGTTTCTCCTTGAGGCCGGCCTTGCCGGCGTCGTAGACGTTGCCCTTGAAGCTGGCAGCCGTCCTGACGCGCCCAACCGTGACGCCCTCCTGCTGCTCGGCCGCGCCGGACTCGACGCGCATGCCAGCCCGGTGGTTGTTCTCCCGGGTCATGACCCGGGGCTGCGCCCGAGGGTCGGCCTTGGTGTTCGGACGACGGTCGGCTACGTCGAGGACGGTCTCCTCGTCGAGCGAGTCCGTCTGGAGCTGCTGAACGCCGCCGCGCTGGACCTTACTGAGGTCCCGGTTGACGGAAGTGGCGTTCGCGATGTTCCGCGAAGGCGAGACGGCGGAAACGCCGCCCTCATCGTCGGCGGACGTCGTGACCCATCCCTCCTTGACCGCCCCCCTGGTCTGCGGGGACGCGATCTCGGCACCGCCGTACTTCAGGATGCTCCCGTCGTACTCGAACTCGTCGCCGGACTGGATGTCGACGGGGTTCGAACCGCCGACGCGGATCTTCATCCGAGCATAGAACTTGAGGAACTTGCCCCGCTGCCACTTGATGTCCATGTGAAAGACTCCCTTCGAGTCCAACACCCTACGACAGAGTGAGCGCGGTCGTTATAAAAATTTCAAAACGAACGTTACTTGATGTCGCGGCGCTTCGGAGCGCTGGTGACGACATCCTCCTCGGAGGCGTCGTCGCGCTTCTGGCCTGCGCCCGGGGACTTGATTTCGTCGATGAAGTTGTCGACGTCCTTCCTGAGGCTGTTGAGGGCCGGGACGATCTTCTCGTCCTCGGTCTGCTTCTTGGCGAAGCCGAAGGCCGAGTCGACGTCCTTCCCCTCGTCGAGGTCCCACGAGGTGAGCTCGATCTCGTCCTGGGCGAGCCTGACCATGTCGGCGGCGATCCTGCGGACGCGGTCCTCGCGGGTGAGGGCGAAGAGGACCCTCCGCAGGTCGGACCTCACAGCCCCGCGGTCCGGGCTCGCGCTAGAGTCGACTCCGGCAGCGATCTGGCGCAGAGAGGCGGCTACACGTGCGGGCGTGGTCATGTCGAGAGCGCCCATCAAAGGCCTCGCGAATGTCTTATCCGGGATGTCCAGAAGAAGGAAAGCGCTAACGGCCGTCACGGTAGTCCTGGTACTGGCCGCCTTCACGTGGATGTCACTCCCGTATGCGGTGAGGAGGGAGGTCAGAAGGAGGGCGGAGTCCAGAGGACTGAAGGCGGAGGTCGGGGACGTGAAAGTCCGGCCGGGGAGGATCGAGCTCCGGGACGTGAGAGTGTCGTCGGACCGGCTTCCGGTGAAGCCGTTCGTGATCGGAAAAGTGACCGTGTTGACATCGTGGCTCGAGGCTCAGGAAGTAGAGGCGGACGGGGCGTCGCTGGAGATCGACGGGGACGCGGTAGACCTGGTCAAAAAGGTCCAGGACATGAAGGGAAAGAGGGAGGGCGGCGGATCCGTGAGGGCGTCCGTGAAGAACTTCAGGATCACGTGGACCGGCCCGTGCTCCGGGTCCGGATCGGCGAGCGCGGAGGGAGTTTCAGCCTCGTCAGGAACACTGACCGCCGACTCGGTGAGCATATCCTGTCATGGGGTTTCGACGATCGCCCAGAACGTGTCCGCGGGGAAAGGGCAGGCGAACGCGAAGAGCGTGGAAGCCAAGTACGGGGGGTACGTGCTGAGGGCGAACGGGGTGACCGCAGGTCCGGACGAGAAAGACCTTTGGTCAAAGCCGTGGGCCAGAGCCGACTCGGCGACGCTGGAAGCGCACGGGGCGACGCTGGAGGCAAAGACAGTGAGGGCGTCGGCCGACGCCATCGAGAGGAGCGCGAAGGCGGGGGCCGGGACAGCAGTCTTGAAGTACGAAGGCCTTCAGGGCGACGTGCTGGCCGAGAACGTGGAGGTGGGGGCTTCCGGAAAGAAAGAGGGAGAGCTCGAGCTATCAGTGTCGACGAAGAGCCTCAGCGGCGTGTATAAGGCCGTGACCGGGGACGGCGTAACGGCCATGTCCCTGTCCGGGGGCGGGACCATATCGTGGGGGAAGAACTACTCGAAGCCGTGGGGCGCGAGAGGGTGGAGGTTCGCGCTCGGAAGCGCCACAGCGTACGCCAAGGCTGAGGTCAGGGAGGACGGGTTCTCTGCGGAAGCCGCCCTCGGAGATCCGGGAGGTAGCGGAGCTGCGTGCAATGACCTGCTCACGTCCATCCCGAAGGGGATGGTCCCGAAGCTCGACGGCTTCGCCGCCGAGGGGCGCGTCCAGGCGGGCGTAAAGGTCGACATGAAAAAGGAGGCGGTCGTACAGGTGACCCTGAAGAACGGATGCAAGTTCGTCTCGTGGCCAGACAGCATGTCGCCGAAGTCATTGAAGCGAAAGTTCTCGAGGACCGTATACGGGGTGAGGGGAGAGCCCGTCGAGCTGGATTCGGGGCCCGGGACGAAGGACTGGGTTCCGTACCTGAGGATGTCAAGATTCCTGACAGCGGCCGTCCAGACGACGGAGGACCCGGGGTTCTTCAGGCACAAGGGCGTGGACGTCGGGGCGGTGGAGAACTCGATCAAGCAGGACATCGAGTCCGGGAAGTTCGTACGGGGGGCGAGCACGGTGACCATGCAGCTGGCGAAGAACCTGTGGCTCACGAGGTCCAAGACGATCTCGAGGAAAGTGCAGGAAGCGTTCCTCACAACGTACCTGGAGCAGGTTCTGACGAAGGAGGAGATACTCGAGCTCTACTTCAACATAGTGGAGTTCGGACCGATGCTGTACGGAGTAGGTCCGGCCTCAAGGAAGTACTTCGGGTCGCCTCCGGACGAACTGTCTCTCGGGCAGTCGTTGTTCCTGACGTCAGTCCTTCCGAGCCCGAAGGCGCAGTGGTTCGGACCTGACGGAAAGATTCAGGAGTCGAGGATGAAGTGGCTCCACGCCATCATGGAGACAATGAGGAAAAGGAACCTGGTGTCGGAGGGCGAGCTTCAGGACGGACTTGCGGAGTGGCTGGTGCTAGGGAAGTCCGACCCTGACATCAGGGTTCCCGAGGCGGGGCCGGTTATCGTGAATCCGGGAGGGCTGGACCCGGACTGGGGACACTGATGAGGGTGTCCGCCAGGACCGGGCATCACTGGATGGTAAGGGTCCGGTTCATCGGGGATGGGGAGGAGTGGAACGTCGTCTACTGCGCCCGGTGCGGACACGAGATGAACATGAACTATCCGCCGCCGGACGACTGGCTGGACGTCCTGACGATGACGAAGATCCCTCCGTCGTGCGACGAAAACGCGGTCCTCAGGGTGATGGAGGACTAGCGGGAGTAGCCGAGGACCCGGGCGGACGGGTCCGTCCCGGAGGCGACCCTGCCCATGGCGTCCTTGAAGGCCTTGCGGTCCATGACGTCCACCGGCGAGGCAATGGCGGGCGACAGCCGCCGGCCCCCGCCGCCAGGGATGCGGGCGGGCATGGCGGCGTCCTCGACCTGGAGGAGGAGGCGCTTCATCTCGGCGGCCACGGCGGCCACGCTCGGACGGCCGGACTCGTCGATCCCGTCGGCGAGAAGCCTGAGTCTTCGGGAGAGCTCGTCAGGGGTCATGAAGGACCGTACCCGTCATGAGTCGCCGGGAGGGGTGACGGGGCCGCCGAGATACTCGGAGACGTCCACGCCCGAGGCATGGGCGCCCGTGGCGAGCTTGACGGCCTCGGCCCGGGCGTCCTCCTTGGAGAGGCCGGCCTCGAGGCGAAGCCAGGCGTAGAGGACGAGCCACGCACCGTCCGCATGGCCAAAGTAGTGATGGGCATAGATGCCTGGGGAGACAGTCTTCGCAGCCCCAACCGGGCCCATGGCGAGGACGGAGCCGCGGAGGCCCACCCAAACGCGCGGAATCTCGAGCCCGGAGTCCGGGGACGTGGCCCACAAAATCGTCTGGCAGACGGTCTCGGCCTGCTCGGGGGTAGGCACGACATACTTCCCTCCGGCGGCCCACGGGGCGCTCTGGATGACGTCCGTCCAGGGCCCGCCGGAGGGCGCGATCTTCGGGTCGTACGGGTTCACGGTCTCGACGCCCACGGACGGGCCGTTGTGCTGAGAGGCGTGCCACAGGAGGTCGGTCGCGAGGTCCCCGTGCTGGTATAGGGTCCCGTCCGCGTCCGCAATGAAGTGAACCCCGAGGCCCCTGCCGCCGGGGTTGGAGGCGGACTTCGGCTGAAGGACCTGGACGGTGCTCTTCCAGCTCCGCGTCACCGTCTCATGGACGACGAACTCCGTGACCGGGGAGGTCCTCTTCTGGTTCGAGAACCTGTAGACGGAGGGGTCCAGGAAGTTCTTCACGGACACGCCGTCGGGCGGGGCCACGGGCTTTCCGTCCACGATCACCATCTCGGAATCGGAAAGATACGGGTTGTCGTCGGCCATGTCTGACCGTACCCGGTCATAGGCGGGCGACGAGCCTGGCAAACCGCTTCCTGAGATTCCTACGGGTACGCACCACGGCCCTGGGCCGGAGATCGTGCTCCCAGAGGACCCAGACGGTCCATCCGAGGCAGCGGAGCTCGCGGCGCGTCCTCCGGTCGCGAAGGACGTTCTTCCGGAGTTTGTCCTTCCAGAAGGCGACGTTGGACTTGGGCTTGCTCCCATGGAGAGGACAACAGTGCCAGAAGCAACCATCGATGAACAATGCCAGTCGGAGAGAGTAGACGACGACGTCGGGGGAGCCGGGGAGCGATGGGACGTTTAGGCGAAGACGCCGCCCGGACAGCTCCCTCACTAGCTTTCGGAAGGCCACCTCGGGCTTGGTCCCGGAGGACCTGATCCGGGACATGATCTTGGAGCGTTTGCGCTTGGAGAAGACGTCCGTCACGAGGGTGAGCCTTTGGTAGAGTGATCGGGCATGGCGTTCATGGGAATAAGGGTACCCGCGGCCGCGGCGGCAGAACTGTCGTCCATCGCAGTGCCGGAAGGCAGGCGGCTCGAGCCCGGGGAGATGCACATCACACTCCTCTACCTGGGGAAGGACACGCCCCTGGTGTCGGCCCTTGGGGCCGTCATGGGATCGCACACGGTGGCCAGGGCCTGGAAGCCGTTCACGGTCCACGCCGCCCTCCTCACAAGCTTCCCCAGGAACCCGGACGACGGGGTCCCGGTGATCGTCCGCGTCGTATCGGAGGAACTCATGAAGTTCCGCGAGGAGGTACGCAGGGCGATGGACCGGATGTCAGTACCGTACTCGAACAAGTACCCCGAGTACAAGCCGCACGTGACGCTGACCTACGTGGACGAGGAGGGCGTAGCCCCGTCCAGGATCAGGCCCGTGTCGTGGACCGTGGACAGGATGACGGTCTGGGCCGGCGAGGACATGGACAGCGTCGTCTCGTCGGACGTATACCTGATGGGCTAGCCGAGCATGACCTCGGCAACGGAGAGGCGGTCAAGGACGTCGTGCTCAGAGAGGCCGAAAAAGCAAAGCCTGCAAGGTCCGCCCGGGCGGGGCCAGTCCACGGTGTAGACGTTCTGTCCGCCGGCTTTGTCGAGGGCGACCTCCTCGCGGCCCTTGTTGACGGAGTCCAGGGTGGAGACGTCCATGGCGAGGTCCGCGAGTCCGACGACGGAATCGGGCGGGAGGGAGTCAAGGACCGCGGAGATCCTGACGGCAGGGTCAAGTCTACCCATCCTGGACACTACCCCCGGAGCCGTAAGGGGACATGAAAGGGCTGATAGACAGAGCGCTGAGGCTGCTCATGGACGGTCTTCGCGGAATGGCAGCGGGAAGCCAGAGGCGAATGGCAGCCAAGTCGATCGTGAAGGTCGAGGCGGACGGCGGGTACCTTCTCAAGTGCGGGTGCCTCGTGCACGTCAAGCCGACGGACCTGAGGAGGATGATGGAGAACTTCGGGCCCGAGATCGTCCTCGAGGTGGAGCTCGAGGTTGCGAGCAACCACGAGCACGCAGGCGCTCCAGCAAGGCGCTCCCGGACGAGGAAGCCCGTGGGGAAGACCGACCCCTAGTCGTCCATGATGTCCGACACGAGGCGCTCCCTCCAGCTCTGAAGGAGGTCGTCCTCGGACAGGACGTCGTGGCTAAGGTTCTCGCGGACGAAGCGCTCGAGCCTCTTCATCTGGGAGACGCGCTCCTTGGCGACGAACTCGGCGACGGCCTTCTCCACTATCGGACCGGAGGACGCGCGGGCCTCGGACACGGCGGCTTCGACGGCGGCGCTGAGGGCGGCCAGGGGCTCATTTCCGACCATCTTGTTGAGGATCTCGAAGACGGCCTTCCTGGATACGCGCAGGGAGACGGTGGGCGTGAACGACTTCTCGAGGCGCTCGACGACGTTCCCGGCGAGATGGTTCCATCCGGACGCCAGGAGGACCTTGCCTGTGGACCACAGCAGGACGGACGCGTTGTTCGTCACGACCGTCTGCAGGCGGTTGTCGTATCCGAGGGAGACCTTCACGGCGCAGTCCGGCCCGGCCACGCGCGAGAGAAGGAGCTCGCGGGCGTGAAACACGAACGAGGACTCGTGCCTCCGGACGTACTCGAGCGAGTCCTCATCCCCGCACATGACGGGGACGATCAGTCCGAACCGGAAGGAGAGCCTGGAGGCGAGCTGCGAGTCCAGGACCGATAGGAGGGAGGCCCGGGCGTCCAATGTCAGGCCTTCTTCTTGTCGGGCACCTGCTGCACGGACCTGACGGACAGGAGGACCTCGGACAGACCCCGCTCTTCGAGAATCGCCCTGGCGCTGTCGAGCATGGCGCCGGCCCGACCGGACCTCATGTCAGCCTGAAAGGACGAGACGACCCCGTCCTTGGAGACCCTGATTTCATATTTCATGGCTGGGGAACTAGGATTCGAACCCAGATAGCCAGATCCAGAGACTGGCGTCCTGCCGTTAGACGATTCCCCATCTGACGGCAGGACTGTACAGCAAGCCTACCGGATCAGATCTTTACTTCCTTCTCCAGAAGCTCGGACTTGAACTCGATCTTCTGACCGTCGACGTCGACGGTCATTGTGTTCTCGTCGAGGCTCTTGAACTCGGAGAACCAGACCTGGCCGACGATGAGGCTGAAGGTCGTCTTGGCGATCTCGAAGATGAGGCCGCGGACGGTCTTCTTGGAGGCCTTCGCCTCCCCCTCGAGCCACGCCTCGAGGACCTTGTCCTTGTCGGCCGCCTTCTTGTAGATCGGGCTCGCGAGAAAGGCCTCCGTGTCGTCGTACGCGGACTTCATCAGGAGGCCGCCCGGATTGAGCTTCCCCTTCGCCACCTGCTCGCGGAGCTCCTTCAGGGACGGGAGCTTGGACAGGCCCTTCAGGGACGTCTTGAGCTCCTTGCTCATGTAGAGGTCGGTGGACTCCGCCTGGACGGACTTCGGGTTGAAGCCGCCGTCGGTGATGCCCTGCTCCTTGAGCCAGGCCGCGGCCTCATCGCCGTACTGCGAGGCGATGCCCTCCGCCTTCTTGGAGGGGAGGAGCTCCTTGACGTATGCGTTGAAGACCTTCTGCGCGGCCTGGGCCTTCGTAAGCTCGTAGTTGCGGACGAAGAAGTCCTTCGCGCTCACGTCCTTCACCATCTTCCGGTTGATCACCGGGAGGGTGTCGAGGAAGACCAGCGCGCGCCCGTCGCCGTCGATCGTCATCGCCCCCTGAGGGACCGTGCCGTCGCGGAGGAAGCCGGTGAGCTTCTGGTTCGTCTCCTTCGAGAGCTTCACGGGGAGCGTCTTGACGTTCACGAGGCCGTCCTTGACGACCGCGTAGTTGCGGAAGACGGAGGTCGGGAACTTGGCGGGGATCCTCTTCGCGACGTCGCCCGACGCGCGCGCCGAGACGTCCACGATCCCGGGCTTGCGGACGAGGACCGAGATGTTCGGACGGTCCTCGTTGTACGTGAGGTTCGCGATAGAGTACCCGTCCGGGGCCGGATCGGCCTCGAACCTGAGAGCCTCGGGCTTGGACGAGATGGCCGCGATCTTCGAGGCGAAGTCGGCGATCTTCTTCGCGTCCTTGGTCTTCCCCATCTCGGAGGTGAGCTTCTCGACCTCGGCCTGCTCCTCGTCGGTCAGGACGGACGAGGCGTCGACGCGCCCGCGCCCGATGCGCGAGTACTTGAAGCTCGGATCCTCGAGAAGGAGCCGGTTTCCGTCGTCCTCCGAGAGGATCCGGAGCATGTCGAGGACGGTGAAAGCGTCGTCGCGCGGGACCTTGTCCGGATCCCAGCCGGCGGTCCACCGGGCCTTCGGATCGAACGCGGCCGCCTTGGCGGCGTCCATGAACTCCGAGTACTTCTGCTTTCCGAAGCAACCGCCGAACTGCTCGATGAACCGAACGTCGCCGGTCGACCTGAGGAGGGGGAGGACGACGTCCGGCTTCATGCGGACGCTGAAGAGCGACACGGCGGCGTACGCGGAGTCGACGAAGGGAACGGCCTTCTGGGCCTTCGAGGCGTCGGAGACGGACTCGGGGCTCTTGTCCCCGACGGCGCTCGGCGACAGATACCAGACCTCGGCGAGGTCCTCGGGGACGTGCGCCTTCCCGCCCTCGACGGAGAAGGTGACGAGATCGCCGGCGACGAGGGCCCAGGCGAACCCGCCGACGGTGTCGGCCTTGACCTGGATCTCCGCGCGCGGGGCTCCGGAGAGGGTCTTCTGCATGGCCGCCTCGAAGAGCGGAGCGTACTTGTCGAAGTCGTCCGCGAAGATGAGGCTGCCTCCGGCCTTCTCGGCCATCGCGGTGAGGAGGGGGCGGTCAGCGTAGTAGCCGTATTCGACGAAGGTCGACGAGGAGAAGCTCCCCGCGGCCTTCTCGACGGCCTTGAGGAGGTCCTGGCGCGGCCACTGGTTGTCGCATCCGTCGCTCATGAAGAAGAGCGAGAAGGCGCTGCCGGGGAGCTTCTTGGCGACGCGGGCGACGAGGGCGGCGGCCTCCTCGATCGGCTCCTTGAAGCCGGTCATGCCGACGGTCTTGAGCCAGCGGTCTATCGCGGCGTTCACGTCCTTGAGGTCCGCGAGGGTGGCGACGGGCTCGGCCTCGAGTAGAGTGCCGAACTGGCCCCGTCCGGAGAACCACACGATGCTGATCGTGTCCTTCTCCTTCAGCATCTTCGGGAGCTTCTTCTTGAGCTGCTCGCGGATGCGCGGGAGGTCCGAGCACATGCTCCCGGAGCAGTCGATGACCGCCACGTGGTTGACGGGGGTCTCTACCGGCTTCTTCGGGGCGCCCTTCCCGACCTCCTGACGAACGAGGTACAGGGAGTCGGAAACCTTGTGGGACGTGGTCTTCATATTCTTCTCCGTATCGGTTTCGACGCGCCCTTATGGCGAGTCGTCAAGGACGATACCGGGCGGGCGTCCGGCGTAAGTTCCGGGACGGAGGCCGTAGAGGATGCCATGAGGACAGAGGTGTGGAAGAGGGCCCTCCCGGACGGGAGCGAGGCCCGCGTCGACAAGGCTTACCCCCAGGGCGGGGATCGCAAGGAGAGGGAGTACCTCGTGGTCGTGGTCAAGCCGGACGGACACAAGGTCGGGGCTTGCCTCGTCGGGGAGGACGGCGTCCCAAAGAGGTGGTACGACATGCAGTACGACCGCGCGGCGATCGAGTCAGCGCTGAAGGACCTCCCGGAGGCGCTGCTGGCCGAGCAGATCCACGGGACCTGAGCTTCAGCTCTTCGGGTTGACGGCCCAGCCGCCCTTGCGGAACCAGTCCATGTTTTTCTCGAGGAGCTGGGGGTATGTGCCCACGCCGCGGTTCGACTGCGCCCGGGAGAGCGCCTCGATCTCGGACATGCCGACGTCGGAGCGCTGGTTCTTGACCAGGTGCTGAAGGAGGGCCTTCGGGGAGCCGGTCGGCGTCCCGTGCCTCTTTTCCCACTCCTTGCCCTTGGCGACCGCGGGAGGGTTGGCGAGGACGTCGGCGATGATCTGCTTGAGCTCTCGCGCGATCATCGCGGAGTCGACCTGGGCCTCGACGATGTTCTCCTGGGCGTCGATGAGGAGGTCGACGTCGCCGACGTCGACGGCGCCGGAGATGGCCCCGCCGCCGGAGCCCTCGCCCTCACCCTCGTGCGTGTCGGCGCAACCGCCGCCGAGGAGCTTGTTGTAGTAGCACGCGGTGACGTAGAGCTCGACGAGGGCCCCGCCCTTCGTATGGCCCTTCCACGGGCCGGCCGGGGTCTCCGGGACGGCAGGGGCCTTCAGGCCCCTCGGGGGGACGGGGCGCTCAGAGTCGGGCTTCTCCGACTTGAAGACGTGGGGGTCGTAAGTGCACTGGACGAGGATGCCGCCGATGAGGAGCTCGGCGTCCCAGGACATCGGGCGGACGCCGAAGGAGACATACCCGTCGCGGAAGCCCTTGCCCCCGGGGTTGGTGTCGTAGTAGTCCCCCATGCTGAACTCGCCGGGGACTGCCTTCACAATCTCGGCCATGAGGGCGTCCCTCACGGTCAGACCGAGGGTCCTGCTGGTGGCGAGGAGGAGCCTCGCGAGCGCCGACGCGACGCGGCTCCGGCTCGGCGAGTCCGACGACTCGATGACGGAGGCGATGAACCTGAGGCGGAAGGACAGATCACCCGGCTGCATGCCGTGGGGAAGGGATAGAAGACCTAGGGGGACGGGGAGGCCGCCGGAGGCGGACACGTGCACGTCCCCGCGGGTCCGGGGGGCCCTGCCGGGCCGGGGACCCCCTGGGGCCCGGGGTCGTTCTTCGGTCCAAGGTTTCCCTGAAGGCCGGGCGGTCCCTGGGGGCCGGCGGGGCCCGCGGCACCGTCCAGGCCGCGGGGGCCCGTGGGGCCCGGAGGCCCGGACGGGCCGCGGAAGCTCGAGAAGGCGACGGGGTCCCTGACGAGGGTCGCCACGATGTCCTTACGGAGCTTTGCGTCCTGAGAGAGCTTCGTGACGACGATGAGGCGGAAGTCGTCGTTGTTCAGCATGGCGTCCACGAGCCGCGAGATGCGCTGGGCGTCGGCCGAGTTCACCTCGGCGACGGCCGCACCCTTGGCGGACTTCGCGGACTCGGCGTCGACGCGGTCCCAGAAGGCCTTGTCGTCGGTGAGCTTCTTGACGCGACCGTCGCAACGGTCGTCCACCTTGGAGAGGAACGGACCGTCCTGGAGAAGGTCGTCGGTAGCCCTCCTCCTGAACCCGGAGTTCTCCGCGTACTCGTTCCTGACGACCTCTCGAGACCAGTCCTTGACCTGAGACTGGGCCTTCAGGGTCATGGCGCCGACGGCGAGGACGCAGACGACGGAGACGTATGGGGCGCTCTTCCGGAACGCCTCCACAAACCTGTGGAGGGCGGACGGAGGAGGCTCGGGAGGGGGCTCGGAGACGCGGACGGTCGACTCAAGGTGTATATCGGCCTCGACATGGACGTCGGATCCGGAGGGAGGGGGCTCGGTCATTCGGCGGCCCCCGGAGGCGCGTACGCATGGACGAGCCTCTGATAGTCAGGGCTGGGGGCGCCGGCTGGGGTCTGGGAGGCTGCATGAAGGGCGATCTCGGCGGACATCCCCTTCTCCTTCACGAAGTAGCCGGCAACGAGGGCGCCCGTCCTGTCGGCTCCGAGGGAGCAGTGGGCGTAGAGGGCGATCTTCGGTCCGGCCTCAAGGAGCTCCTGGACGTAGGAGACGAGGCCAGAGAAGTTGTACCCGGGCCACCCGACGAAGTCGGACGGGTCCTGTCCGTCGGCGAGTCCCTCGATGGGCCACCAGATCAGGCTCGCGGCGTGGCGGCCTCCGCCGGCGTTCAGGTGCGTACCCCAGAGCTTCCGGGAGTCATATCCCGGCTGGAGGTACGGGGGCCAATACGATACGCCCCACTGATCTGGGAGGTCGAAGGCCTGTAGCTCGCGGAGGAGCATGGGGTGCTCCCCGGTGCAGTCGATCAGGGACACGTCCAGGAAGGCGTATTCGGAGAGGTCCACGCCGAGCTTGGACCCGATCTCCGAGTACGCGAACGATCCGTCCGGGAGGATGGGGACCGGACCGCGGATCAGGAGGCTCTGGCCGACCGTATCGACGAGGACGACTCGAGCAGGATCGAATACTCCCATGCAGAACGAGGGCAATCGGAGGCTCAGGATTTCATGATCTGGCGGACGACCTCGTCCATGCAGTCCGGCCGGGGGCGGCTCGAGTCGGGCGCACGAAAGCCGCAGACCTGGCAGACCTCCTCCCAGTACGGCTTGCTCCCATAATGGTTGCGGACCGGCACCCAGACGTGGCCCTGAGGGTCCGGTCTTCGAGAATCGGGCATTCAGGACTCCATGACCTGCTTGACGGCCTTCACCCTGTCTCGGTACAGGGCGTCCGGGGCGAGAGAGTACTCGATCTCGTAGCAGTCCGGGAGCTTGGCCCAGAAGCGCTGGTTGCGGACCGGCTTCTGGCCCTTCATCACCTTCCACGAAATGCTGTCGAAGTCGCTCCCGACCTGGAGCGCAGACTTGCTGAAGGTCCGGATGTAGACGCGGTCGCACTCCAAGACAGAGCCCTTGGGCAAGGTCATCCTGAGGGACTTCAGTCTGCCGTACTGCGGGCGGCCGGCCGCGTCCTTCAAATAGCCGTCCCTCCACGGGTCGAACTTGGCGTCGACCAGCTTGTGCTCCTGGGCGAACTTGACGTTCCGCCTCTCGAGGTAAAGGTCGAACCCCCAGGCCTTCTCGAGGGTGATGCGGTCGCCGCACGCGGGGATGAACAGCTTCATGACTCCATAACCTCCAGGATGGCCTCACGGGCCAGATCGCCGAACAAATGTTCCCCGAGCTTGAGGCACAGGGCCGCGACGCGGCGGAGCTCGGTCTGGAGTTCGGCGTCGGCGCGGAACTTCGACCTTCCCGACCGGAGCTTCCTCAGGAGGGTACGCTGACGGACGGCCAGGTTCAGCCGCGTCTTGCGAAGACGGACGGCCTTCTTCCATTCCTCCCGGGTCGGCATCATGCCCGGGCTACGGCCGGACGGCGCGGACTTACGGACTCAGACGAGCTCGGCTACGACGGCGCCGGCGCCGTCGTCGGACATGCGCCACGTGCGGACCACGTCGGACATGGGGACGGGCTCCCGGGACTTCCAGTATCCGTCCGTGTCCAGGTAGAACGTGGGGCCCCTCCTGACCTCGACGAGGTAAGTCGGGCGTCCGGTCTTGCGCGGATCGTCGCGCCCATAGTTGACGTAGCTCTCGGCGGTCGGGGCGTCCTCGCTGAAGGAGGTCCCCTCGCTCTCGTGGCTGTAGGAGAGGTTGCTCTTGATTGAGCCGGAGGAGGAGTGCGAGAGGTACTCGGACTCGGTCATCCCCCTGTAGGCGTGGCCGGGGCGCGTCCAGCCGGAGGGGACGTCGTTGGCGGCCTCCCAGCCGTCCGGACGGACGACGGCGGGCCCCGCGGCGACGCGGGCGGCTATCCGGAGGAGGTTCACGACGGTAGCGGCGCATCGGAGGACTACCGATACTTCTCGCAGTAGCGCTCGAGGGACACCCTCTGGTACTCGCCGTCGGAGTAGTCCCGGAGTACCTGCCATGCCGCGCGGCCGTCGTCCTTGTCCACGGCCTCCCTCACGCGCTTCCAGCCCTCGACGTCCGAGTACCAGGCCCGGAGGGCAGACGTATGGGCGGCGACCCGCTTCTCCGCGTCGGCCTTGATCGGGCCGTCCGGGAGCGCCGCGACCTGCTCCTTCGTCATCCCCGGACCCTTCGGGGCGTCGTTGGAGGGGTCGTAGTACCAGTGGCCGTCCTTGAGGCGGCCCTTCACGACAAGGAGGGCAGCGCGGAGGAGGGACTCCTCGTCCGGGACGTGGAAGTAGACCTCGCCATGCTTCTCGTGAAGGACGAGGACGGACGGCTCGGCGACGAGCGGTCTGGGCGGCCGGGCCTTGGGCTGGGGCATGCCGTCAGGTACCCCGGCCCAGGCCGGACTTACGCGATCAGACGTCCTCGAGGTCCTCGTCCTCCTCGACGATGTCCTCGTCCACTTCCTCGTCAGGGTCCTTCAGGTCCTCCGGATCCTCTCCGGAGAACTCCACCCACGCTTCCTTGAGGGCGATCTGGGCCTCGTGGCAGGCCCCCTTCCTGGAGAGGTGGGCGGAGTAGGTGAAGTACGTCCCGTCCTTCGGGAAGTCGCGGTCGGAGGAGGCGTCCCCGGCCAGGTCGGCGACCGGGTCCCCGCGGTCCTTCTGCTCGGAGAGCCACTCCGAGAAGCTCACGGCGAGGACTCCTCGAACGGGGGCCCGCTCCCCTCCAGCCTGCGGATGACCTCGTCGATGCGCGGGAACGCCCGGCGGCGGCAGGACTCGACCTGCTCCTCGCAGAGCGCCTTCACGAACTCTCGCGTCTTCGGACCGAGGTCCAGGCCGGCCTCCGCCGCCCTCTTCTGGATCTGCTTGTCGGGGTCCTGGCCTCCCCAGTCCGTGCGGACGAGGGACTTCGACGTCTTGAGGACCTTCTGGCTCGACTCGTCCGAGAGGTCGGTCTTGCGGCGTCCCGGCTTCCTTGCTTGGATCATGGCGTTCTCCTGTCCGGAACGAGCTCCGGTAGCGAACACAGTACAGCGAGATGTGCTCGCTGTAACAGGGTCATGTCTCCATGACCTGGCGAACACGCCCTTCGTCGCAGTCGTGCCGGTCGAGCTGCTCGGTCGGGTCCGGAACGATGACCTCGTCGTGGACGAAGTGGTCATATAGGACGGGCTCCGCGGTGCCGCACTCGGAGCACACCCAGAAGAGCTTCCCCTGGTTCCAAGGATGGTCCGGAGAGAACTGGGAGGCGGACCGGGCGTGGAGCCGCTCCCGCTGGACGAAGTCCCACCGGCGCCCCCTCGAGTCCTCGTGGAAGCGCTCGTGGAAGCCCTTTCCGTTGACTTCTTTCACGGGCGCCGGATACGACTGAGCCCCGCAGACTTACGCCGGCGGGGCTCAGAAGGACCTAAGGAGACTTCATGGCCGTTCGGATCCAGTCCGAGAACGCATCCGGGTCTTGAGTGTTGACTCCAGCCGATTTGACTGCTGAGTAGAGCTTCTGAGGGTCGACCGGATCGACAATCTTGACCGTCCCGTCCGCGAGCTTCCTTCGGCGTTGACCCAGGATGTTGTTCGGAAGGACCGATGGTTGAGCCTTGTGATGATCATGAGCACGACCCATGATGACCCCAGCCGGAATGAGAGTCTCCGACGCGGAGGAGAGGACGCCCCTCATGACCTCGATGTTGTCGAGCTCCACCTTGGACGACTCCGTCGTCTGGTTGTTCCGAGTCTCTACCTCGTTGGGGGCCATGAGGTCGTGGTACTGGCGAATCTTGACATTCGCTTCGTCCACCGCTCGCCTGGCGGCGGAACCCGCTTCAGCGATCTTCCCTCTAAGGATCCCGTCACCGGGAACTGCTTCAGACATGGTGTATCTCCTTTAGTTGGTCCGACACGCCCAAGAGAGCGCCGTGACGAAAGAGTCTACACTCACATGGAGCCCGAACGACACCCCGAAGGTTCAGGGAACTCTCGAACGAACGGACGGATGTCCGGCAGGGCCCAGCCAAGCCCGAATACTTTTCGACCCCGGCCACCGCGAGGGCGACCAGGGTCGAAAGGAACTAGCCGGAGCTAGTTCAGCGCGTCACGATGAGACGGACGAGACCGCGCGGGTTGTACGCGCCGATCCCGAGGTTCTCGAACATGCTGAATCCGATCGTCCTCTCCTCGGGGTTGTCCGCCGAGAGGACCGTGAGCTCCGTACGGACCGGGATCCGGCCGAAGTGCTCGGGCTCGCAGCAGACGTAGACGACGCCGGCGGGGACGAGGCGGCTGACGATGAACTGGGCGTTCCAGCCCGTCGCCATCATGCCCGTCTTCCAGAGGGTCGCCTGCGACTCGATGTCCAGCACGTCGCGGCCGAACTTGCGGATGTCCGCGTAGTCCGTCGCGTTCATGTAGACCCGAGCCACGCGGAGGTCGTGGCGCTCGATCTCGGCGAACGCGTCCGCGAGGACGGCCGGGGAGATCGGGGCGACGACCGGGATGTCCGGGTTCGTCCCGCCCGGAAGCGAGTCGAAGCCGTTCACCGCGATTGCGTCCATGATGCTGAAGACGCGGTCGTCCTCGGCAGCCTGGATCTGGGCCTTGCCCAGGTCCTGCATGCGCTTCAGGAGGTCGTAGCGACGCTCCTTGATCTGCGTGAGGGGCGCCTTGGGCAGGGCGGCGATCTCGAAGAGGGGGAAGATCACGCGCCGCGGCTTCATGACCGCGGTGATGCTCTCGCCTTCCTCGCCGATCACGTACGCCGTGACGTCGGGGTCCTTGTCGTAGATCGGGAGCGCGCCGTCCGGGAGCTGCTCGACGAGGAAGGTCTTGCGACCGACCGACGAGTAGTCCCTGCGCTCACGAAGCGGCTGGATCATCGAGGCGGCGAGGCGCTTGCGGCCCGCCGAGGTCCCGATGAACTTGTCGACCATCTGCTCTTTGATCGTGTTGTCCACGACCTGTACGCCGAAGGGATTCATTTTCGTGTATCCTTTCAGGCGTTCGCCGAGAGTTCGATGAACATCTCGGAAGAGGTTGCGTCGGGGGGAGAGAGGACCACGCCCATGCGGGTGCAGTCGGACTCGAGGGCGATCCCGGCCGCGCCGGCCGGGTTGGTGCCGGCGCCACCGCTACCGGTGAGGGCGACGTCGATCCACTGCTTCTCGTACGAGTCCTGCCACCGGTTGGTGAGGTACCCGTTGACGGAGGCGTAGAGGAAGTCGCCGACCGAGTAGGCGAGGGCCGTGTTGGCGCCGATCTGGATGTTCGTCTCGTACAGCTTGACGCCGCACGCTCCGCCGCGCAGGAAGGGAGCCTTGCCCGAGGCCACCGCGGGGGTGTTCTCGAACGCGTTTCCGGCCGCGTCGTTGATGAAGAGGCCCAGGGGGCGCGTCTTCGCGACGTAGGCCGCGGCAACGAGGACCGCTCCGCCGACCGTGTTCGGCCCTGCGTCCGGGCGCACGAATGCGACCGAGCCGCCCAGAACGCCCTTCTTGACGTTCACGGGAAGGGTGGTTGAGTTGTGCCCGCCGCCGCTGACGACGTTCGGGTTGCTCTGCGTGAATCCGTCCGCCGCCAACACCGGGATGGTGTCCTTGATCAGCGAATAGAGGATACGCAGGGCGCTGGTGCTCAAGCGAAAGTCGCCTGAAGCCTGTCCGCCAATTGATCCCATTGTGTTCTCCAGTCCCGAAAGTCCGCCGAGTGAGCTCAGCCGCCAGAGTCCCGAAAACGGTGGCTTCAGTCCGGTTGCCCGCGACGCCGTCCCGCCTCCTTCGCCCTGCCGTCAGTCCCCTTCGATCAAACCTCCGTGATTGTTGCCTGTCTGCGTATCGTCTATCGGTATCTTTGCCGGACAGCCCGCCCGTCTAGGTGCGGGCCGTACGGGAAGCTTTTCAGGGACGGTCCCAGAGAGTCTCGAGGGCCTGATCCACGCTCGCCGGCTGGGCCTTGCGGACCTGGCCGATCTTCTTTGCGCCCTTGGAGGACGCGGTGCGGCCGACCGAATAGCCGCCGGCTCGCGCCGACTGCTCCTGCTCCGCCGCCTTGATCTGTCGCTGCGCCTGGACCTCGGGATCGTCGGCGAAGAGGGCGTCGAGCTCGTCACCGCTCGAGGCGGTGCGGGCGTCGGGCTCGTCGTCGTCGAACGAGATCCCCGTGTCGCCGGCGATGCCGGGGATCATCGGGACGGGGGCCGCGGGGGCAGGTGCGGCCTGGAACAGAGCGGAGAGGTCGTCACCACCGCCGTGCTCGGCCATCTCCTGGTGGAGCATCTGGTCGAGAAGAGCCATGTCGGAAGCGGGCATGCAGCCCTCGGCCGAGGTAGCTTCCTGCTCCTCTTCCTCTTCCTCCTGCTCCTGCTGCTGACCCTGCTGCTGCTGGGACTGCTGCTCCTGCTGGGACTGCTGCTGCTGACCCTGCTGCTGCTGCTGGGACTGCTGCTGCTGCTGCTGGGACTGCTGCTGCTGCTGCTGGGACTGCTGGCCCTGCTGCTCCTCTTCCTCCTGCTCCTCTTCCTGCTGCTGGCCCTGCTGGCCCTGCTGCTCTTCCTCTTCCTCCTCCTGCTGCTCCTGCTGCTGAGCAACATGGACGGAGGCGACGACCTTGAGCATGCCCTTGAGGGTCGGATCGTCGACGGTCATGAAGAGAGTCGCGAGCTTCTCGACGTGCTGCTCCGTGGCAGAGTCGCCGAGCAGGCGCGAGGAGAGCTTGGTGCAGGCCATCGCGCGGCGGAGCCGCGCTTCCTGGGGCATCGACTCGGTCGAGACCTTGTCGATGCTGCGGAGGGCTGCGGCCATGGCGCGATCGGGGAGGGCCATGAGCTCGAGAGCGACGTCCTCGACGACCTTGTCGTTCGACGTGCGGAGCATGGCCCGGGCCAGGCGCTCGGCGCCGTGCGCCTTGCGCTCAGCGGCGACCTTGGCGTTGTCGTACTTGCCGGGGCCGTCCCACTTGTCCGAGTCCTTGTGCTTCCAAGTGTCGTCACGGAACTCGCCCATGCCGATCTCGTTGCGCTTGACGTGGTCGCCGTCGTACTCGGCGTTGACGGTCATCTTGTCGCCGGGAACCGGCGTCTCCGCCCACGAGTCCGGACTTCCGTTCTCGTAGTCCACCGGACTCGGCTGCGGATGTTCCTGATTCATGGTGTAGATGTCGGCCTGACGCGAGGTGGCCGCCTGACGCGGAGTCTCGTTGCCGTTCTTCTGCCAGGTGGTGCGTTCGCGCATGATAGCAAGGCCTCCTACTTGAGCTGTCTTCATCAAGGTCTTAACAATTGGAGATCGAGGAAATCCGGCCCTTCCAGGTCAGAAATCCTCTTTCTGAGGCGGAGAGATCCCTTCCGAGTCTCGACCTGCACGCGGCAAGGTACGAGGTCTCGCTCGGGAAGTTCTTCATGGCGCCGACGTTCATTGCGACCTTGTAGAGGGCGGAATTGTACTCCCGTCCCCTGCAGCGGTCCTCGATCCATGAAAGGACTATCAAGTCCCTCGGGGTCATGCCGGCCTTCCTCACGCCTGCGGCGCCGTGCTGATGCACGACCTTCCACGCGGAGGTGGCCCAGCGGATCAGCTTCTGGTTTCCGGGGAACTTCGACCTGAGCCTGCGCCCGAACTCCTCGGAGGAGCGGACGATGCTGTCGTTCGCGGACTCGAGGTTCACAGGCGACGAGACCGTCCCGACGTCCTCGGGCTTCGGAGCGAGCTTCTCGCCGAGCTTCTCGACCATGATGGTCATGAGCTGCTCTTGGGCCTTCTCGAGGAGCTCGTCGAGCTTGTCAGACTTGGGCTTCGATCCGGCGTCGGATTGTCCGCCTTGATCCTGTCCGCCCTGGTCGCCGCCCTGATCAGATTGATCTTGACTCTGACCCGCGCCTTGATCCTGTCCGAAGAGATCTTCCTGGCCCTGGCCCTGGCCCTGGCCCCCAGCCTGATCCTGGCCCCCAGCCTGATCCTGCCCCTGGTCGGCTTGAGCCTTGCGCGTGGATGCGGCCTTCTTGACGCCGTCCATCTCGGGAATGGAGCTACGGAGGATCTGGACCGAGCGCGACCTGTCCATCTGTGCCGCGTACTGACTGGAGTCGGGGTTCAGAATGTTCCTACGGACGGCCCCGCGGAATGCCGGATTCCTGACCCAGCTGGCCTCGATGAACTGGTTGGAGTTAGGGACGGAGACGTGCCCGATGACCTCGGACAGCGGATGCTCCACGCCGTCCTCGTCGGAGAACTTCGAACCCTTACCGTCGTACTGGACGCACGGGCAGAGCTGGGAGTCGTCGGACGCGACGTTCCCGCACTTGGTGCAGATGGTGAAGAGGCTGATGCACCCCATGGACAGGCCGGTGATCGCGCCCGTGAGGATGTCCGACACGAGCTGATTGTGCTTGCGGTCGGTGGCGACGAGGATGTCGATGTAGCAGCTCTTGCCGAGATCGCGGGCGATAGCGTCGACGATGAAGCCCTTGGAGAGCTCCGGGAGCTGGATGTGCTCGAGGTAGTTGTGAGCGCCGATGAAGGTGCGGTAGCTCGAGAGGAGCAGAGAGCGCTCCCATGCGTCGCCGTTGTTGTTGATGATGTCGTGGCAGTCGGGGACGATGCGGAAGTCCGGCCAGCGTGCGTCGATCTGGACGCCCCGGTTCATCGTCCTGCCGGTCTTCGACCCCTTCGGGGCGTAGCAGTCGACGGACGCGACGATCGTAGCGTGCGAGAGAAGGTACTGCTTCGGATCGCACTTGCGGAGGATCGTCTTCGCGGTACGGGCGACGAAGTCCTTGGGGACCGCGCCCTCGTTCTGGCCGCGGAGCTCCTCCATCCATTCGTCGAACGCAATGTTGGTGCGCTCAACGATGGCGCTGGCATACCGCTTTGTGGCCATGAATCCTCTGATGGATAAGGAGCATAGAAACTCTGAAGCTCCGGCCGTAAGTCACGGGAGGACGGACGTATGCCGGGGCATGGCGGACAAGATAACTGAGGCCATCGGACGTGTCAGGGTGAAGAAGGTCGAGGTCGTCCTTTCGGAGGGGAAGGTCCTGCCGAGAGTCCCGACGTCAGGCCTCTGGCCGAGGGTCACCCTGGAGCTGGACGGGACGGAGCGGACGGTTCCGCTCACATGGTGGGCTGACGAAAAGAAGGCGGCCAGCGACCCGCTCAAGGCCATCATGGAAGGGATCGGGGGCGACATCCTCAGAATGGCCGGCGGAAGGACTACAGCCTCGATGCCGAGGGGCCGGAGGCCGGCGCTCGAGTACGCGGTGTCGGAGGCGAACTCGAAGATCCGAAGAGCGGTCGACCGCGCCTCCCAGACAAAGGGAGGGGTCGGGGAGAGGCACAGGAAGGCGCAGAAGAGGGCCCTGAAGAAGAGAGTGCTGGAGAAGCTGCGCGGACAGTTCGAGAGCCTGATCCGGATGGAGAGGCTCGAACTCGAGGATCTGGGCGGGGCGGACGTGGGCCGCGCGTGGGACGACATCCTGAAGATGAAGGCCGTCCGCCACGTGATGGAGACCTAACAGGCCTCAGGCGATTCCTGCAGACCTCTTGATGACCGGAATGAGCGCGGGCCTGAGCTCCGGGTTCGCGTGGGCGATCCTTGTGAGGACGGACGCGAAGGCCCTACGGGAGGCGAGCGACGCGCGATCCTCCTTGATGGAGGGCTCCACGGCGCTAAACAGCTCCTTGAGGAGGCTGATCGTCTTCTTCTCGTCGCCGGCGGCGTCGAGGAGCGACTGGCCGTAGTTCGTGACGGTCATGGAGAGCTCGTCCGGGGAGATCTTCTTCTTGGCCGGCTTCTTCTCGCCGAGACCCTCCTCGGTGATCTCGACCTTGGCGGCCGGCTCAAGGAGGTGCTTGCGGATCCCCTTCACGAGGTTCTCGCCGTGGCGGATCAGCTTCGACACCTCCTTGAGGATGCCGTTCACGAGGCCCTTGGAGGGCTCCGTACGGGCCTTGTCCATGTCCTTGAGCACCTTCTTCACGCCGTCCGTGAACTCCTTGTGCTCGGCAGCCTCCTGCTCGACATAGTGGCCCGGGTCTGCCCAGCTGCGCTTGCCCTCGACGAACTCGTCCATCGTGGACTCATCCATCTGGTAGGAAGGCTCCATCCCGGCGGGACCGTCGTCCTCGGCAGGCTTCTCCTTCGGCTTCTTCTTCTTGAAGAGGCCCTTGAAGAAGTCCTTCACGCCGGCCGTGGAGGAGACCTTCTTGAGCATCCGCTTGAGCTCTTCGGACTCCGCCTCGGTGGCGTCGTCGAAGAACTTCGCGAACTCCTCGGCGTCGGACGAGTCCAGCTCCTTGAGGGCATTCTCGAGCTCCTCCTTGAGGGACTTGAGGACGGAGACCGTGTTCTCGAGGTTCTGCTCGAAGCTCCTGGCCTCAGGGTTGATGACGGCCACGGCGTAGCGCTCGAGCTCGTATGCGAGGAGCGGGTTGCTCGAGGCGATCCTGCGGGCGACCTTGACCATCTTCCAGATCTGGGAGCTCATCGGACGACGTCCTTCGGGTGAATCGTGAAGCCGCAGGTCTTGCAGAGGAGGACGCGGAGGCCCTGCCTGTAAGTCCTGGGCTTCATAGTCCCCTTGCACCGGGGACACTTGAGATCGCCGGAGGATTTCTCCTGCTGCGTGACCTTGTACCGGCGCTTCTGGTCCTTCCAGTAGAGGGCGGTCCTACGGCCGAGCTCGTAGAGGTTCGCGACGGTCAGCCTGACCGCGTCGTCCCCGTAGGCATCTCCGAAAACGGAGCCCATGCGAAGGTAGGCATCGACTTCGCCCATCCCGCAGTGCCAGGCCTCGCAGGCGGCCCTCCAGAGGGGCTTCGTCGCATCCTCGTACTTCGAGACGATGCGGGAGGCGAGGGATGCGCGCCACTTCTCGTCGGACTTCACCGTCTCGGGAGAGTTTTCGTTCCTCGACTGTTCCCAGGTCGAATAGCTCTGATCGAGCGACAGGGCGGGGTAATAGTTGGAGGCGTCCCGAATGAGCTCGGACGCGGTCTCGATCTCCGCGCCCCACGGCCATTGGACCTCGACCTTCCCGGTGTCGGGGTTCGAGTACAGGACGCGGCCCACGTACGGAGTAAGGACGAAGTCGCGAAGCCCCGCCTTCCGGACAACATCGCCCGTGTTGAAGTCACGGGCTACGAGCTGATCGTCTACGAACGCAATCCTGTGCATGGGCTAACCTTTCAGACACTGCGCCCCGGCCCGGAGAGGCAGGGCGGGCGGCCTCAGGGAGCCCAGGTCTTCTGACCGCGCGGAGCGACCGAGGCCTGACGGGTGGAGCCCTGCTTGGTGCTCTTTCCCGCGGGACCCCTGGCCCACGAAGGCTGCTTCTTGGTGCCGTCGGCCCACTCGCTCACGTCGCGGACGGCGTACTCGTCGCGCTCGCTCACGGTCGAGGAGCGGTCGACGTCGTACGTCCCGATGCCCTTCGCGTTGAAGGACGGGCCGACCTTGTGCATGAACTCCTCGTCGGGGTCCGTCTTCAGCGGCTTGTTGACGTTCTCGAACGTCTCCATGTACTTCTCGTCGGGATCGCGCTTCAGGACCTTCGCCATCCGGCGCTGAAGGTTTCCCTTCCCGAAGGCGGCGACCTCGAAGCGGTCGGCGAAGCCGTCGATGTCCCTGATGAGGCTCGAGGCCAGGCGGGGGTCGATCTTGCCGGACTTGGCAAGGCCCTCGAGGCGCTGAGCTGCGGTGTCGAGGTTCGACAGGATCCTGTTGGCGGTGGTCTTCTCGATGGTCATGTGAATCTCCGGGCTTCCCTGCAGGGGGTCATGAAAGACGTATCACCAGTTGAGATCGCTGGAATCGATCCCGACAGAGGCCTTCTTCTTCTTTCCCTTACCGAAGGGAGGGGCCTTCTTGCCGCCGAAGGGCGGCGCGCCTTTGCCCTTGGCAAAGGGGTTCTCTTTCTTGGCCTTGGGCTTGTCCTTCTTGGACTGCTTCTCCTGCTGGCCCTTCTTCTCCTGCTGGGAAGTCTTCTTGCCCTTCTTCTTCGCCTTCTCGACCTTCTTCTTGGCGGCGATGAGGACGGGCATGAGGAAGGCGCGTGCCTCGGGGTTCGAGGCGGCGAGCCGGACGAGGGAAGAGATGTTCACTCGGACCGAGCTCGTCTTGATGTGCTTGGCAGCCTCGCCGACGTCCTTGAAGAGCTCGTCGAGACCCTTCATGAAGGCCTCGAGATCGTCCTCGCTGAGGTGCTTCTCGAGCTCCTTGGCGCCCTTCTTCTGCTCGTCGAGGAACTTCTTGACGTCCTCATCGCTCATGTCCTCGAGACCAGAGAGGTCCGGGAGGTCCGAAGCGATGCGGCGGCCGGCGGTCTTCTTCACCGTGTCGGCGAGGTCCTTGAGGCTCTCGATGAAGTCCTCGATGTCCTTGGCGTCGAAGAGCTTCTTCGTCTCTTCCTTGAGAGCCTTGACGTCCGTCTCTTTGCCGGCGCCCTGCTGCTCCTGCTGACCCTGCTGCTGCTGGCCGTAGCCCTGCTGCTGCTGGCCGTAGCCCTGCTGCTGGCCCTGCTGCTCCTGCTGGGACTGCTGCTGCTGACCCTGCTGCTGCTGGGACTGCTGCTGCTGACCGACGGGCGCCGGGTGCATACCCTGCTCCTCGCCCTGCTGCTGAGCAACCAGGCTCCGCATGTTGCGGACGATCTCGACGGCCGCCTTCGGATCCGTCTGCCTGAGCTCACTGGCGATTCGAAGAAGGTTCTTGTATGCGTTGCTCATGGCTGAGGCACTCCTCTTGGGCGCGTCCGTGTTGGGGAGAAAGGTCTCCGAAAATTGGTCCGTTTTGTCGCCCTGAACACGGGCGAGAAGCATGTTGTAGGTCTCGACGTCGATCTTCGACTGGTACAGACAGTCGTCCGCGGTGTGGATCGCGAGATCGAGGGCGGCCCTGAAGGGCGCGTCGGGGGCCCCGCCGGTCCACTCGTTGCTCAGCCAGTCTTCCTTGAGGAGGGACTTGGCTGAGGCGACGATAGACTCGTACTGATCCTTGCCGAAGTACCTGCTGTCGTAAGACCGATACCCGGGGTAAGGACCGTCCGGGTGGCCCTGCTTCACGACTCCGTGGTACGTGGCGGTCTTGACACTCATTTCCCTACCGGCTTGAACCCCATAAGAAGACTGAAATGTCTCGGCGACCCTGAGGGCGATTGATCCGACGACCTTGTGGTTCAGGGACATGTCCTTGTCGTCGCTTTTGACGTCCGAGTCGTCCTCGCTCATGCGACGCCGACGATTGTCGTGCTTCGGGCCGCGCCTCGGGGCCTTCTTCCTGGAGGGGGCGGGCTTCCTGCCTATCAGGCGCTCTACCTCCTTCTCCTCCTTCTCCGACGGCTTCAGGTCGCTGGGCATGTTCCATGGCCCAGGCCCACTGAAAGCTTAGGTATCGTGGAGAGTGTTCGGAAGACGAAAAGAGAGTCCGGGTCAGAAGGCCCGGAGGAAATCGAAGGCCTTTGAGAGGGCTCTCGGAATGAGGCCGCACGACTGGACACCAGTCGTCAAGGACGGGACTACGTGGGTCTGGCGGTGTACACGGTGCGCAGCACGGTGTGGAAAGCCATCAGAGACGCCGGGGACGTGCGGAGAAGAAGTAGTCCGGTACGTGACGGAGGTCTAGGACTCCTGGACGTCAAGGACGGCATGAAGGTCGTCCTCCATGGACTCGACATGAGCCTGGAGGTCCTGGTAAACGGTCTTACAGACAGGACAGAGCGAGTCGAGCCTACGCCGGCCTCTCTTGACGTCCGAGAGCCTGATCGTCGGATTCGCCGCCAGTTCGAACATCGGGACTTCGACCCTGCGGCCCTGGATCATTCCTCGTCCTTGTCGAACCGGTCGTCTTCCTTTTCGGTCATCTTCAGGCCTGCGGACTCGGCGATGCGCTTCAGGACGTCCGTCTTCTCGACCGCCTCGTCCCCGGCCTTCGCCAGGACGGTCTTGAGGAACTCGTTGAACGTCGAGTCGTTCGGCGTGAACATGTCCTTCTTGAGCTGGGAAAGGGCGTCGTCCGAGTCGATGTTCAGAAGATCGAGGATGAAGGAGATCGGCAGGGATCCCTTCTGGTACAGGTTGAACATGAAGTCCTGCAGCTCAGTGTTGTCGCGGAGCGCGAGGCGCGTAAACTGGAGCTTCGGATACAGAAGGACACGGTTGCCGAATTCGTCCTCCTCCCAGAATCCCTTCTTCTCCGCCACCGGGGCGAAGAGCTGATCCTCGACGAACTGGGCGATGCTCTCCCGGTAGAGGAGGTACATCGTGTTCATGACGTCGAGATGAATGCGCTCGCCGGAGTAGGAGGACTCGCCCGTGAGCATTGACTCCGTAATCCGGAGGCCGATGAACAAGAGCTTGTTGGTGATGTCGTATTCTGTCGAGAGGTCGAGGAGACGGTCACGCGAGCCGATCTCGTCCCAGTGGACCTCGAAGTTCGTGACGATGGAGAAGTCCGGATCGATGAGCGCCTGGTCGATCTGATCCCGAAGGTTGTCGGTGTCCGGCTCGGACATCTTGTCCGCCCAGACAATGCGCTTCGGGGTCATCGCGCGGGAGGCGATGGACGTCTGGGCTTGACGGAGCTTGTCCTGATAGAGGAGAGTCCTCAGGCAGCGTTCGAGAAGAGAAATCCCGCGGTCGTCGTACGCCGACTTCTTGTGCGAAAGATGGTAGCAGAAGGACGAGCAGAGGAAGTCGTCGTACGGGTTCGTGTTGAGCGGAATCGGCTGGCCGTTCAGGAGCTGCTCACGGATCTGCTCCGGGATGTCCTCGGCGATGCGGGCGGCCTCCTGATCCCCCTGCTCCTGCGCCTTCATGACGACGATCCTGTCCTTCTCGGACGGGATGAGCTCCATCTTGACGCGGTTCGTGTACTGGAAGACCTCGAGCTTCACCTGCTCCGGAGGGAGGATCTGGAGGCGCTCCCATCCGCGGTAGTGGGAGGCAACGTACTCGCGGATCGCCTTGGCCTGCTCGCTCTCGGGCTTCGGCTCCCTCTTGCGCTCCACGCGCTTCCGGGCACGGCCGGCATAGTCCACCTCGGCGATCTCTTCCTCCTTGACGTCGGAAAGCATGTCCTCGTCGATGTCGGACGTGAGGTCATGATCCTCGCAGAAGATGAAGCAATTCCCGTGGAGCCAGTACTCATGCGTCGCGTCGTAGAGAGTCTGGAAGAGGCGGACCCTCTTGCACATCTGCTCATAGAAGTGCAAGATCTGCTTGTTCCGCCTCAGGTCCTTCCCCTTGGGGAGGGACAGACGGATCTTCGACATCGGCACGTCGGTGTGGAAGTCGATGGCCGCGCCGACGATCGGGTGCGTCGTGTACCAGAACCGGAAGAGCTCGCGCTTCTCGCGCTCGGACTGGGGGAGCTCGAGGAAGTCTGTGGAGAGCTGGGGGCTGTAGAAGGCGGAGTCGGCGTTGGCCGTGGCGCCGCCGCCGGCGTTCCCGAAGTTGCCGCCGAAGGCCGCAACGCGTATGGACTGGGCTTGCTCTCTGCGGGCAAGCTTCTCCAGCTTCGTCATGCGGTTCTTCGGACGAGCCTGTTCATCAACGCGGACGACAGGCAGGTCGTTCTTGACCTGCATAACCGGGCGTACGCCGACCTTCTTCTTAGTCATGGCTGCTCACGCTGCTCCGTCAAAAGCCGAATCACCGGAGTAGGCCCGGATCGGCGATGAGGACTTCGGCCTCCCCGAGGCCCTGAGAGGCGACCATCCTGGACGAGGCGGACGACCTGACGGAGTCGACGGCCCTGGAGATGGAGGCCTGAAGAATCGGGACGCCGAGGCGCCTCGAAAGGCGTACGGCCCTGTTGGAGGGGACGGACTCGGAGACGCGGCTAAGCCGATCCACGAGCTTCTGGGCCTCGAGGAGCGCCGGGAGGGCGGACTCGAGAGCCTCGAGGGCAGCCCGATGGAGGCCCATGGCCTCCTCAAGGCTCTCCCGGCGCTCCCGGAGCTCGGACTCGGAGAGCTTCGGGATGGGCACGACGGCGGGGGCCTGACCGACTATGGGCATGCGGTACCCTACTCTCCAGGAGGTCCAAAGGCTACCCTGAAGGCGATCTTCTTGAGCCTCCGGGCTTGGACGAAATCCTCGAGGACATCCTCGAGGACCTTGACTGAGGCCATGTCGCCGGCCATCAGGCTCTCCCAGGAGCCGCCGCCCTCCCGGAAGCTCCGGTATACGGAGACAAAGTCTTTCCCGGACGTCTTCTCGTCAGGCCCATAGATATGATCCATGACCTGGCGAACAATCCGGTAGGCAGTCGTGTCCTTTACGCCGGCGCCTTCCATCAGGACGAACGCGGGATAGCAGGCCTAGCGGCCGTCAGGACTCTTGAACGTGCTGGACGTAAACGTCGGCGCACGTCAGGCCTTTCTCCCCGGGGGCGGGACCGCTAACCCCTCGCTTCTGGGAGAAGGGCTTGGGGAGAACCACGAGCATGTGGGCGGGAGGCTGAACCTTGCTGATGCGGACGCACTGGCAGCGAGAGCACACCCAGGTCGTGTCCTTGGTCGGAAAGGGCCTAGTCCAATCGTGATCCGCGGGCCGGAGACTCAACGACCCCTCCCGCGGGGGGCGGACCTTATCGACGTGCCGCCGATACCGGCGTGAAGCCTGTTCCGCATCCTGTGGAACTGGTTATATCCGTAGCGCGGGGAGTGCGTGGAGGACTGGGCGACGTGTCCGCGGGAGGAAGCCTCAAGAATCCCCGGGTTCTCTCGTATGTACTCGCTGGCCAGTAGGACGGACCGAGCGAGCGCGTCCGACTGGTCGTCGTGCTTCCCGACGACCTTCGGGGCCTCGACGATGACTATGTTCTTGCCCGCAGAGGTCGCCTGGAGCTCCAGAAGCTCGGCAATGAGAGGGGAGTGGCGAGTCCCGGCCCCGTCCTGCGAACCGGCGGGTATCGGCCAGTCGTATATGGCCAGCTGGCGGTTGAACATCATCATCTTCAGCGTCTGGTACATCTGAGACGAGTCCGAGGCGAAGAAGTTCCGCATCTCGAACTGGCGAAGCTGGCGCTTATGGAGGACCTGCTCGAACACAGGACCGGCCCACTGGTCGAAGACGCCCTTGTGTATGTAGAAGAGCTTGGAGAGGGCGAGGAACCACCCGGCCATCTCGTCAATGTCGAGCCTCTGGGTGTCCTGAAGGTTCAGGGCGTAGGGGACGAGCGGTGCGGAAAGGTGCGGATTCGACTCCTTCCAGCTCCTCTTCGGATACCAGACCTCGTGGTACGCCAGCTTTATCTTCCCGTCACTGAGGTGGGTCAGGGCGATCGAGGTTCCGTCGTTCGAAAGACCAAAGTCGACCCCGGCCCAGTGCGGGTCCCTCGGAAGACCGCGGACGGCGGGACGCATCTCCGGGACAATGCAGTCGGACAGGTCCTTCCAGTCCTCGATCCAGCCACGGACGCGGTCCGAAAACTCGGCTCCATGCTCCGTCATGAAGGACTTCGGATCTTTGGCGTACTCGGTCTCGTAGTACTCACTAGAGAGAGTCGGGTTGACCTCCCAAGTCGGGGCTTGGATGACCAACATGGACTCGGAGGCCTTGTCCATGGACATGGCCATCTGGTACATGCGGTACAAAAAACCCTCCCGGGCATCCGGGGAAGAGATCAGGATCATGCGGCCCTCGGACGGGCCGACGGGCTTATGCTTGTTCTTCGGGTCCTTCGGGGAGAACTGGGCGAGGGACGGAAATATGGCCTTATAGACGCGCTCGGCCGAGCTCTTCCCGTCGTCCACGAAGAACGCGATCTCGTCGAGGATGGCGCAGATGATGCCGCGCCCGCGCAGGCCCTTGGCGATGGAGCTCTTGAACGTGGCCGTTACCGAGGCCTTCCCGTTGTCCCCGAACTTCTTCCGGTCGCCCTCGGTGCGAAAGCGGACGTACGTCTGAGTCGTGTTGGCGATGCTGTTCTTGAAATAGTCGACGGCCTCGACGTGCGACTGCATGTCGCCGTAGACGATGGACGCCTGCTCTTTGTCGTTCGCGATGCAGAGAACGCGGATTTCGGAGCCCGGTATAAGGCCGTAGAACGACTGGGGGGAGCCACGACGAAGAAGCTTGTAGAGCTCGTACGAGGCGAAGATGGCGGACAGGGCGCTCTTCCCGGACCTGCGTCCAAGGACCAGGATGAGCTCCCGGCGATGCTTCCCGTCCTGCTCCCTGACGTTGCAGCGTCCATGGTCGTACAGATACCTGAGGTACTCGGCCTCCGTGAACTCATGGAGGACTTTCTCGCCGAACCTGTCAGTGATCCGGATGGACTTGTCGACGTCGTCGAGCAGTATGTTATAGTATAGCTTGACGATGAAGCGCTGTACGGGGTAAAGACCGTACGGGAGGAGCTTGAACTTATCGATGAACTCGATGATCGTCAGGAACTCGGTGTCCCCGTCGGAACCGCCGCTCTTCGCCTGGCGCTTCTCGTCTATGAAAGAGGTTATCTCGCTGACGAGAGTCGGTCTGAACACGGGCTCGCGTATGGGCATGATGCTAACCGATGTCCACGAGCTTCTTCTCCCAGTCGGCCATATCGGCCTCCATCTGCTTGAAGATCGTGTCGATGGTGCTGTCGTCGATGGACACCTTGGTCATGGACTCGTAGAGGAACTCCATCCAGAGCCTCAGGACCTTCTTGAACTCGGGCCCCTTGAGGTCAAGCCTCTCCGCCCGAGCATTCTCCTGGCGCTTCAGGAGGACGTCCGCCAGCTGCCTGAGGGAGGCGATCCTCGAGATCGTGTAGTTCGCGGTGTTCTTTCCGTCGAGCGTGGCCTTCCGGCGCTCATACTTCAGGTGCGCGAGCTCCTCCGTGATCTCCTTGAGGACGAGATCCACGACCTCTGAGGCCGGGGCTTTCTGGTCGATGGCCTGGACGAGCTCCTGCCTCTTGACATAGGCCTCTCGATCCCTGACATCCTTGTCTATGTCCTTGGGGTCGATGACCTCCGGAGTCGGAACTTGGCCGCTCTGACCGACGACGTACGGAACTCCGAGCTCGTCGGACGTCATGGACTTACCTCCCGGGAAGGTCAGAACGACACCGTTCTTCTTGTCGTCTGTAGGAGGAGACTCGTCCATGGAGGACCGTACCCGGGCCGGACTCGCGTGCCTTCTGCGTCCTCGTTGACCCAGGACGTCAGGACCGTAGGAGGTTCTTCAGGGAAGCCCCTGAGGTTTATTCGTCCAGGGAGGGTCCCGAGATCTCCACAGAGATTGCCCTGGACTTCGAGCCGGACAAGTCGACGGAGATCTCCCCCGCCAGCTCGTACTTTTCGACGGGGTTCTCGAACGGACCCTGGACCACGGGGAGGACTCTCCGGGCGGAGGCAACCCTGTCACGGACCTGGGTCGGGACCTGCCGGATCATGCCCTTGGCGAACTTCGAGCACCACCCCGGATGGGTCTGGAGGACGCACCCGGTGCACCCGGACGAGGCGAGGACGTACTGGGCGCCCCTCTTCCGGAAGTGCTTCGCGCCGTCGTCGCACCCGCGGCCGTAGTCCCGGTACGCGGTCGGATCGACGAAGTAGTGGCCTTGGACGCCGTCGTCCGCGGACGCGCGCCTGCCGACCTCGGGGACCTGCATCAGGTCCTCCCTCGAGTACCTCTGGAGAATCGCAGCCTGGAGAGACTTCCCCGACAGGCCCGTGTTCATGAGGTGGGAGATCGTCTTGCGAACCTCCTCCGGGTCCATCTCGGCCTTGGTAAGCTCCGATCCGGAAGCGCCGTTGAAGGCGGTCTGCTTGTGGCCGGTGTACGGGCTCTGCTGGACCTTCTGAGGCTGGTACAGGTTCACCTGGGCCACGATGTACTGCCAGTTCGTGGAGAGGTTCGAGGACACCTTCTCGAAAGCCGACTTCGCCTGATCAGGCTTGATCCTCTTCTGGAGGACGGCCCTCTGGAGGGCCGTCGCGAGCTCGGAACGGCCGACTGTCGGGACGTCGCGGACGAGCTTGGAGGCAGAACGGAGCTCGGAGCAAGCGCCGTCCGAGACGTCCTTGCACGAGGGGCACGAGGAGGCCCTTCGGACGACGAAGTCCGGTCCGGAGGAAGAGGATCCGCCGGAGGACGCCATGGAGCGAACGAGCTCGAGGGTGTTCCGGCAACCGCCGAGAGCGTCGGAGTCGAGGTACGTATGGCCGATGATTCCGCACTGGGAGGCGAGACGGACGAGCTCCGGGGATCCGGACGCCGCAAGGATGTGAGAGTCGTCGTGCCCCTGCATCATGCGCCGGGCATACTTCATGTATGCGACGGACGGCATTCCGGCGACGGCCGGAGTGGCGAAGCGGCGCTCCCAGAAAGACTCGACCTCGGACGCGGTGACGGACGGCTTCGCGGCCTGGCGCTGGGTCCTTGCGACCTTTACGCCGTCCGGGTCCCTGGAGGCCGGGGACTTCAGGAAGGCGGCACGAATGCGCTCCTTCCATGACTCGGGGCTGTTCGACGAAGCCTCGGTGGCGAGAGGAAACTTGAGCGGGCGCTTCTCCGCGGCGAGGCGCGGGGCGTACGAGGCGGCGAGCTGGGCCGTGTAAGGGACATCGTCCACGACTCGCTTGTTGCCGAACGTGGAGCACATCCCGGTCTCATGGCAGCTGCATCCGTTCTTGCCGCCGCAACCGCCGATGACGAAGGTCGCGCCCTTGGCGAAGGCGGCGACGAACTTCTTCTCCTTCGGATCGCGGTGGGCGTTCGGAAAGTGGTCGGCATCGACGTACACGTTCCCGATAAGGCCGCGCTCGGAGAGGACCTCACGGATGGCGTCCCCGGCAATCCTGATGTCGCCGGGGGCGAACTCGAGGCGGATCCTCTTCTCGATGTCCGATGCGGGGAGGCCGGCCATGACCATGGCGGCGACCCTGTTGCGGATCGGGGCCGTCATGTCGACGGCCGAGGTCTGGCCGCTGTTCTCGAGAGGGTTCCGGTTGACGATCGTGTGGGGCCTCATCGGGATGATGTGCGGAATTCCGTCATCCTCGCGGAGAGCGTTCACGAGCTCCGGGATGATGTCGAGGTTCTGCTTCGGGAGGGCCTCGGCCGCGCGGTAGTCATCCTCGTCCACGGACAGCCACGACAGGTCCATGACGTTCTGGTTGTGGAGCAAGTTCGTGATGTCGCCGAGCCCCTCGTGGGCCAGGTCGGGAAGCTTCTTACTCATTTGCGAGCCTCGATCCTCTCCAGGTCGGCCATGACCCTGGCCAGATCCGCCGCGCACCGCCTGTACACGGACGATACCCCGGGGTTCGTGATGTGGTCGATCTCGAGCTGGATGAGCCGGTCGCGGACGGAGGCGAGACGGGGGGCCCCGGATGCCTTCTTGGCGACGGGAAACTCGTCGAGGACGTCCTTGACGTAAACCTCATGACTGAGCTTGAGGCACCGGATGATGTCCGACGACAGGAACTGCGGCTCTCCCTTCTTCTGGAGGAAGGATAGGACGTGACGCTTCGTCAGCCCCTTCTTCCCGAACTCCTTGAGGAAGTCGGAGGTGAGGCCGTTGACGAGGTTGATGTTCGTGGCGGTGCGCTTCATATCGTTACCCCTGGACGCGATGACCCTTCCGCCGTCCTGAAGATCGCTTCTATCAAAGTCTACGTTCTCGGAGAAGTCCGTAGTCGGGAACCCCTGGCGGCCGGATATGTCCTCGACCTCGTACCCGGACTGCCAGTTCCCGAGGGACTGAAGCCCGTTGTCCAGAACTTCCTCGTTCTTCATCACACCCGGAAGGGACGTCTCCGAGGTGATCTCCTGGCTGACGTAGGCCCCGGAGTCCTCCTTCGGCCAGGTGTCGCCAGTCCCGCCGGTGACCGTCTTGTCGTAGTAGTCAGAGCGGGCGGAGGGGTTCCCGGAGTCCGACGGGAGCTCCGACAGGGCGGACTTGTCCGCACGGCCGCCCTTAGAGACGGATCTGACGCGAGAGTCAAGAGAGGACATGTCGGGGTGAGCGTGGGTGACGTCGCGATCGGACTCTCCCGGAAGGTCCGCCGCCGCGAACACGCCGGTCCACCAGGAGCCTGTCCTCATGTCGGGATCGTCCGGATAGCTCAGGAGCCTGTCGGGGCTGAAGACGTCCGGAGGGCCGCCGTCGGGCAGGTTCTTCCCTGCGGGCTCCTTGACGTTGGAGTCCTCCCCGTGGTTCCCGGAGGCGTCGCTCTGGGAGTCGTACGTGCCGATGCCGAAGGTGTCCACGGCCTTGTCGACGGCGTTGTCCGTAGGGAGGGCGGCGGGCATCAGAAGTCGGCGTCCCAGAGAAATGTCGTGTCGCGCTTGGCCTGCTGCGGACCGAGGCCGGGAGGGGGCTCGGGGGCGGCATGAGCCTTCATCCAGTCGACGTCCTCTGCGGTGAGCCCGCGGGCATAGTAGTCGAGGTTCTTGTCGTTGGAGCACCCGGGGAGCCATGAATAGGTCTGCCCGGCGGCGACTCTCGAGGAGATCTTCAGGACGCTCGAGTCCCCGTCGGTCGGGTTGTCGTATCCCGTCACGCCGTCCACGGTCCAGTCCTCGAGGAGCTGCTTGGACTCGTTCGTACCGCTCGAAAGGCCCTCCCCGGTCGGATCGTCCGACGGCCACACGTTCTCGTCATTGAAGTGCCCGGCTTCGTTCCCCTCGGCCGGACCGATGTGGTCGACCCTGGGGGTGAGCCCGCCGGTCGGAAGGGACGCGTCGGCGGTCCGAGACCTGGCCTTGTGCCTGCGAAGGATACGGCCGACGGCGGAGGCGTAGTTTCCTCCCGCAGGGGTCGTCGTGTTCATGACCATCTCGGGGACGGTCTTCCCCTGCTCTTGATCCCCGGTCCCGCCCGGGAGCTGAGACCCGACGTCGCCGCCCGCAGGTTCCTTTTCCTTACGCCGGCGGATCTTCTCTTCGACGATCGCGGTGTCGGTGTAGGAGGCGAATTGGTGTTGGGCCTCTTCGTTTTCGTCTTCGGACTCGTCGTCCTCGGACTCGTCGTCCTCGGACTCGTCGTCCTCGACGAGAGGGTTGAAGTCCTCCGGATCGGGGTTCTGGACGGGCTCGTTGAAGCCGTCCTCGCCGCTATCCGCGCGGAATTCGCTCTCCACGAAGGCTTCCGGGTTCTGCTTGACGTCCTCAGCGCCGTCGACGATGTCGGAGACCTGATCCTCGGCGCCGCTCGCAGACCAGTGGTCCGCGTTCACTTCATCGTGGACCGTGTCGGTGAACGACGAGAGAGTCTCGACGATGGATCCGAGACCGTTCCGCATCTCCTTGACGGACTGAATGTATCCGCGACCGCCCAAGAGACCGTCCGGACTGAACTGGGAGGACGGCATCTTGGAGAAGAGCCTGTAGGCCGCGAGCGCATAGCTGTGCGACCTCTGGGCGGCCCAGAGGATCTTGGCAAGGTTCCGTGCGGAGTCCGGAGTCCACTCGAAGCCCTTGACGCGTATGTCGCGCCGTATCGGGCCGGTGTCCTTGACGAACTCGATCTTGCCGGCAGTCCTCAGGCGTCCGGAGGCGACGCGGGCGGCGATCTTGTCGAGGTCCCTGTCGTCCATGTTCAGCCCTTCACAGGTCCACTGTCGTCGTCGACCAGGCGTTCGATGAAGAACCCTTCGTCGTCCTGGCCGAGCTTCCAGAAGTCCTTCTGGGAGAGATGGACGAGCCGGTCCTCCGCCAAAAGCTGGAAGCCTGCAAGCTGGTGGAGGCTCGCGACGCGGACACGTCCGGTCGTGGCAACAGCCTGCCTGAACTTCCCTTCCTGGAAGAAGTCGTCGACGGAGCTCGACGAAAACCGAATATCTTCAATCTTGGGTCCAGGCATGTCTCACCCTTTGCCACGGGACCCGATAGAGAGCCTATGGGTTTACGGTCAGGGTCACCGGGATGGACACCGGACCGTTGGATGCGTTCGGGGAGGAGATCATGACGATCTCGGAGTAGACGCCGGGTATGAGGGGGACGCCCGCCGGAACGACGGAGAAGGTCAGTATGGCGCTCCCGGCCGGCGCTAGAGGGCCTCCGCCGACGGGGACGAACGAAAGCCACGGACTGTTGTTGTTGACCTTCGAGGCCGAGAAGGAAAGGCTCGAGTTCGGAGGGCCCGAGTTCGAGACGGTGATGGCGACGGCGCCGCCCGGAATAGCCCCGGTGATCGTGTACGACAGGGGGACCGTGGACGGGGAAACGGCGATCGAAGGCCTCGGGAGGACGACGACGTTCACGGTGATCGGGATGACCGTAGGGGGAGTCCGGTTGTCCTGAAGGTTCACATGGCCGGAGTAAGGAGATCCGGAAGCCAGAAGAAGAGCCGGGTTTATCTGGACGGTAACCTGGCCCTGATCGTTCTTGTTCAGGCCGGCTACGGTCGACGGGCTGGCCGAAAGCCACGGTGAGTCGGGGGTCGAAACGACCGTCAGGAAGGATCCGAAAGCCCCGACGTTCTGGAACGGGACGGCCGCGACGAGCGAGGACGGGTCGCCCTCAGTGAGAGTGACGCTGTAGACGGTCGGAGTCGCGCCAACCAGGGCGAGGAGCGGGGCGAGCTGCTGCTGGAGCTGAGATATGCAGCTCGCCATCTCGAGCACGATGTCCCCGGGGATCGGGACGTCGACGGCCCCGAGCTTGCCAAACGGGGATATGATGTCGGCCACCTGGTAGACCTGGGACGAGCTCTGGACGTTCGTCGCGCGCACAGTCCAGTACCAAGTTCCGCCGACGGAAATCTTGTCGAACGTAAAACCGCCTGCGGCTACATGGCTGCCCATCACGGACGGGCGGCGAAAAGAAGCCCAACCTAGGACGGAAGTGTACCCTGGACCATGGCGCTATGGGATTGGGAGGGCGGGGATCCGAAGTGGTCGTTCGTGGTGGACACGGACTCGTACGCCGGAAACTTCGAGCGGGAGATGAGCAGCTACATAGTCGGGCAGTGCGACGAGTACGGGGACCACCGCGGAGGCCCGTACAAGAAGATGTACATGAAGGACTTCAAGGGCAAGGACCCCTTCGAGAACCTGGTTGAGGAACGGGTCAGCGACCCGGGGGACGACGGCATTACGCGCGCCCCGATGGACCTAGCCCCGACGCCCGGATATGAGAGCAACGGCGCGGGGGGAGTGAAGGCCGTCAAGCCTGGGAAAAAGCCAAAACATCCGGCCTACAACTCGGTGGCGATCTTCCTTAGCAGAAGGCCGACGGCGAAGGAGCTCACGATGCTGGCCGACAGGGCCAGGAGGTTCGCCGGGGCGACGAAGATTTTCGGGGAGACGCTGAAGGTCATCGGATGCAGGCTGGTCAAGGAGACGGTCCTGCTGGAGTCCGAGGACGTTGTTGCCTCGGAGTAGGACCGCCGGCCCCAGGAGAGAGGCCCACGACTGGGAGCACGGATGGAAGGACGTGCCGTCCGGGAAGATATACCCGTATGACCACGGACTTCCGTTCGAGGTGGCCCAAGACAGGCTCGTGAGATCCTGGAGGTGCAGGAGGTGCGGCGCATCGGAGAGTTCGAGCCGCAGGCCGTCCGTGTACAAAAAGGTCTACGCCGGAATGAAGAACCTTCTGTGCGACGAGTACGTGACCTGGCAGGTCATGGAGTCATAGAGGTCACTCGATCGGGAGTATCTGAGCGTCCCCGCGGTCCCGGAACTGAGGGAGCGAGACTTCGTGAAGGATGTTGAAGTGCTTGTCCGAGATGGCGAAGAACACGGTGTAGTACTTTCCGTACCTCGAATTCTCGATCGAATCCTCGAGGTCCTTCTCCGCCCTCTCGACCTCCTGGGAGTCCCTGCCCTGCTTCCGGAGCATATGAGCTCGGACCAGGAGCTCCTTCGCCTCCTCGGCGATGAGGTCCTTCACCTTCTGGAGCGCCCGGAAGAACCTGTGGCGGACGCGTCCCTGCGTCAGGTTCATCTGCTTGGCTATCTCCGACTGACAGGTGGTCTCATACATCCTCCACAGGATCTCACGGTCTTGATCCGAGAACTTCGGGCCGAGCTCCAGGTCGAACTGCTCCTGGTCGAGCTCCGGGATTGTCCTCAGAAACTGGATGCGCTTGATGCCGCGGTGCAGCCTGTACGAGACGGCCGCCTGCGTGATGCGGAACAGCTTGGCTATCTGCTCCTGCTTCATTTTGTCGTGGTGGTAGAGGCGTATGAGGTCAGCCTCGCGTGGCGGGATGCGATCCAGATAGTGCTCGATGGACCCGAAGTCGAGGGACTGGCCGTCGGCGTTCAGCTCCTCTTCGGCGTCCGGAGCGAGACGGTTCTCGATCAGGTCCTCCAGGTCCTGTTCGGAATCCGGGTCATAGCCGAGACGATTCTCGTTGCTGAACCTGGACGAAAGTGACGACGGATCCTGAATGAGGATGTGAGATATAGACATCTGCCTCCGGCCAGCGCGTTCCCGCGCGAAAGTGTTCCGTATGCGTATACGTATGGGCTCAGAGCCGGGTGCGTATCCGTTTCGGTATCGGTCTCTACGGAGGACTCAGTATGGCCGGAGGTCCGTCGAGTTAACACTACCAGTCAGATGTCGAGGAGCCAACTTTCTACCGGGACGGGGGTGGCGGAGCGGGGTCCGATTTTGAAGCCCGAGAAGTCAATCGACTTCATTCCGAGGTCCTCCCGGCACAGGTCCTTGGCCGCAGAGACGTCCTCGGAGCCGGGCCTCCTGCAGGCCTCGACGTCCAGACTCGAGTCGAGGCCGACGAGGTCGAAGTTCAAGGCAACCCGGTCCCTCAGGGACACAGTGGCCTCCCGCTCGGCCTTCGAGAGACCAGGGAGGCCGGAGGCGTACAAGGATGAGACGTCCGGGTGGGAGCAAAGGGCTGCGGCAAGCTTCTTCCGGATCCGGGGGACGCCCGGGATAGAATCGGACGAGTCGCCGGTCAGGCTCTTGAACATGCGTATCTGGGACGGGAGAACGCGGACCTTGTAGAGCTTCTCCATGTGGTCACCGACGCGCTCAGCGTCAAAGAAGCCGTCGTGGCCGGGCCTGTAGAGGACGACGCGATCGTCGACGAGCTGGAAGAAATCCTTGTCGGAGGAGACGATGATGTGGACCTCCCCGGGCCTGGAGTGGACAAAGCTGGCTATCAGGTCGTCGGCCTCTTCCCGCGGATCGTGGTAGACGTCGAACCCGAGCATGCGGATGATGTGGGAGAGCAGGTCCATCTCGCCGCGAACGGTCCTCCCGTCCCTGAGGGTCATGAGCGGCATGTCGTCGGACGGGGACATCTTGATTCCATGAGCGTCCCTGCCGGCCTTATACCCGGGGTCCATGGCTAGCCGCCGCGCCGGGGTCCCGTCGAAGAAGACCGAGACGGACGTGGGGGACTGGATGTCGTAGAGCCAGGACGAGAGCATGGAAAGGAACCCGTAGGCTATCCCCGTCGGAAATCCGGACGGGCTGCACAGGATCGGCTTCCCCTCCTTGAGCCTATTCTCCACGAAGACATAGTAAGCCCTGTGGAGAAGGTTGTTCCCGTCCACGAGGACGTTCCTGCGGATCTCCGACCCTCCGACGGACCTCATGTCCAGCCGTGCCTTCTAAGGAGCTCTTGATACTCGGGTCCGTCCTCGAGCATCCACTTCCCGCCGTGCATATAGAGCCTGCGCCCCTGCTCGTCATAGGTGCACCCGCCGCAACGCATGGGGGCGACCATGCTGGCCGCGAGCTCATTGCGCTGTTCTGGAGTGAGCTTCAAGATCTGCTCGGCGGTCATCTTCACAGGTCCACCTTCTCGAGATACGACGCGGGAAAGTCCATGAACATGGGCTTCGACCTGAGGCTAAGGCAGACCTGGACGACCTCGCCGCCATCGTACACGCACGAGATCTTCCCGGTCAGGTTCTTGTAGCTCCCCTTCACGACCTTCACCCGGTTGTCCTCGGAGAAGCCGCCGATCTTCATGACCTTCATGCCCACACGCATTGGATCAAGGTCTTTGTCGTCGAGGAGAGAGTATATGGTCTTCCTGGCGCCGTCCACGAACGCGGACTTTGAAAGAACTGTGGAGAAGTAGGTTGTCTCCTGAAGAGAGTTGTAGACAATCCCGTCGGAGAACCTGACGAACACGTATCCGTCCGAGTACCACGTGGTGAGCGAGTCGTCCAAGCCCTTCTGGGATATGGCCGGGACGAAGACCTCGAGCTCGCGCCGCTTCAGTATCTGATGGACGGCCCGGACGATCAGGCTGATATTCTTCTCCCTCTCACCCAACTGCGTAAGCTGGACTACGACCCACTTTGTGGAAAGAACGAGGACCGGAGGGGGAGCGCCCTTGGCGGCCTTAGTGCGCTTTTTTGAACCTTTGGACAAAGCCACGAGCAAACTCCTTATCCGGGATCGGAATCCTCGACGAGTCCAACTCTACCTCTGCAGACGGACCCTGGGCAGACGAAGGAGGCTGTGTTCGCGGCGTCATCTCAATTCTTGAGTCAAGCGTCGTAAGACTCTCTTCTCTAGTGAACTTGATCCCGTCGACCTCGAGCGGGGGAGCGTGTACCTGCGGGGAGGGGATCCTGGCGACGGGAGTGGTGACGGCGGGAGTGATCGGGGTTATGGTGGAAACCGGGATGACAACGGAAGCCGGAATGATGGTGGAAGCCGGAATGATGGTGGAAGCTGCCGCCGGGGCTGCCGCCGGGGCTGCCGCCGGGGCTGCCGCCGGGGCTGCCGCCAGGGCTGCCGCCAGGGTTGGGGCGAAGGACGGAAAGACATTCGCCGACGGGTGATCAGCAATCAGGGCAGCCTCAATGGAGGAAGCCATGGGCTTGTCCATCGATCCGAGAATTCTGGCCAGATCCGCCCATCTCCTGCCGCGAGACTGATAGAAAGCGCTTCCGAAGGGGAAGGTAGCCCGGGCTCCGACGCTCGTCCTCAAAGCGCTAGATATGGCCAGAACCATATTGTCACGCACCCATACCGGACCTTCTGAACCCATCAGGGCATCGAGGTCATCGAGTGCCAGGGACGGGTCAGAGTCGATTCGAGAGAGAATCGAGGCCAGAGTCTCGAGGCTCGCATACCTGAAATGGGCCTTTACGGCGTCGAGGGTAATCGACGGCGCGAGGAGCTCGAGAGTGGTGAGGCAGTTCCTCGGACACATCTCGAGAGAGCGAGCGATGAAGCCAAGAGCCTCAGGATCGCACTGGACGCCCTCCAACCGGCACACGTAGTCCATCCTCGCGACGATCTCAGCCTCGGACGGGGCAACCACAGGGAACTCCGTGACCCTGGACCTGATGGCACCCTGGATCTTGCTTGGCTCCGTAGTACAGAGAATGACGACCAGACGCCTGTCTTCGACGGACTTCAGAAGGGCGTCCTGGGCCTGCTTGGAGAGACGGTGGGCCTCGTCCATAACGAAAACAAATGGCTTGCCGCTCAGATTCCCGTATTCAAGACCGTCCACTATCGACCGCATGTGGTCGACCGTCCCCTGGGTTGCGGCGTCGAACTCTTCGAACGAGTCAGACGACTCGTGCGTCACGGACGTGCATGAGGCGCATTCCCCGCACGGCTCGCCGTCCCTGAGGTCGTCACAGACCACAGCTCTGGCGACTATCCTGGCGAGTGACGTCTTCCCGCACCCCTTCGGACCACCGAACATGATAGAGCGGTCCGCAAGGCGCCCCCCGGAGGCGAGCTTCAGAAGCAAGCGCACCACCGCCTGGTTACCGACTATGTCGGAAAGACGGCGCGGACGGTACTTCAGATCGAAGTTCGGCATCACAGGATGTTACAGCCGAGAGGTCTACTTGCCTTTCAGGCAGTCCCCGAGCTCGGCGAGCCCGTCGTTCCACCTACCATTGCGCTCAGCGACTTCGGCGAACTCCTGGACTTGCGGAGGACGAATGCTGTACTTCATCTCACCGGACTTCTCGTCTTCCTCCCCAGTACACCTGGTGAGAAGATGGTCCACGAGGGCGGTCCGCTGGGTGGGCTGGAGCTCGTTCCACACGTCCAGGGCGACGGTCATGATGAAATCGGGCTCGTCGTCTTCCCCGTCGAAGTAGTGACCGCCAAGATGGCGCTCGAGAGGGGAAGCCTTCTTCACAGTCCCGGGGACGGGAATCCCGCCCTGCTTCTGAGACTTGTTGCGACAGAGATAGACGATATTGGCGGAGGCGATCTCGGAATGGTGCTTCGGAATGAGCTTCTCGGCGATGGTCTTGGCAGTGTCGAAGTCCGCGATGATGAGCGGGTCGGGCTCCGCCCGCTGCTTCTTGTCCGCGACCGCGTCGTTGATCTTCTTGCCATTGCTAATGTGAACAGTCGTCATGCGTTCCTCCGCTCGAGAGCCTTGTTGAAGTATCGGGTGAAGGCCTCGTCCCCGACCCTCTTCCAGTAGTCGCCAGGATCTTTGTCCTTAGGCCCGATGCGAGGATATCTTACGTCGACGACATCGAACCCGGATCCGTTCCTCTCCAAGAACGACTTCACTCCCCTCCTCCCGGCCTCATCCATGTCCAAACACATGATGACCCTACGGGCGAAGCGGCGCACAAACTGCATCTGGGACTTGCTCAGGCCGGACGTAGTGAGGGCGAGAACATTCGGCGTAGCGAGGCGCTCCATGATCAGGTGATCGCCAGGTCCCTCCACGAGGACGACCTCCTTGGAGGCCCATATCTCGCGGAAGTTCATCTGCGATCCGAAGAAATAACCCTCAGGGCGGCGCTGAAGGACGAAGGTATCGTAGGACTTCTCGGCTATGGACCTGACCTGGAACCCGACAACAGATCCGGAGTACGAGGTCAGGGGGAACACAACGCAGCCGAGAATCTTTCGGCCCACAACACGGTCTCTGCCGACGCCCTCAATCTCCTCCCAAACGGAGGACCACTGCCTATAACGGCACGCGTCACACCAGAAAGCCCTCTTCTCTTTGTCAGAGCAGTCGTCGGAATGGCCGGGATGCGACTGCGGGTCGACGTCGAAGTCCCCGGCCACATAACCGAGACGATGCCGGGCCCACTGGTCCTTGGACACGCCCCTCCCCGAGAGGTACGCCTGAGCTTCTTCGCTCTCCAGGAGACCGGCGTGCGCCCAGTCAAGAAACTGCTCTACGAACATCAGCCCCCGGCGGGCGGGCAGAACGCAAACCCGTTCTTCACGTTATGAAGAACGATGCTGGACCTGCCGCCGACGAACTGAGTGTACATCCCGACGAAGTCCGGCCTCGAGAGGAATACCGGGAAGGAGACCTTGCACGGATAGACCCTACAGATCTTCCTGTACACGCCGGAGTCGGTGTCCCCGCCCATGGACTTGGACAGGGCCTCAGGGGTCCATGAGTCAGGGACGAGGCATGCGTGCGGCTGGGAGCTGACGCCGGCGGCACTCTGCACGTAGGCAAAGGCCTTGGTCGCCGCCGTCTTCCCGGAGAAGACGTTCGGCCACTTCTCTGTCAGGGAGAGAGCGTAGGCCGCGGATGCCATATCGCCGATAACGTCGTCAATCCTGTCGGAGTCGTGGGTGAAGACTCCGGAACGGATCCTGTCGTCCTTCGTCAGCTTCCTGGAGACGAGAAACTTGTTGCTGCGACTCGAGCTCACCACGGCAGGAAGGAAGCCCTTCTTCGCGGGGGTCTCCATCCAGAGGGGGACGGCGTCCAGACCCTTCTTAGACCTGTGGAGGTCGTGGTCGAGGATCTTCAGGAGAATCACGGTTCACCGTCCTGCCCGGTCTCAGGCGGAGTGTTGGGTGACGGACTACCCCACAGGTCCTTCGAAAGAGACTCGGGCGGGAGGAGGTGCGTCGGCTTTGAGGGTCTAAAGAGCTTGGCCCGAATCCAGAAGCCAAACCGCTCGAGGAGGGTGAGAGGCAGCTCATGCACGCGCTCGCCGAGAACCCACTGGAGGGTTGCCACGTCCCTGTAGTTGTTGAAGACGTACTCGTCGTCCGCCATGAGCTCAAGGAAGTCCTGCTTGGCCTGATCGAGGTCGACCGACGGGGTGAAAACCTTGCAGGCCCTCGCCACTTCATCGCTGTCACATATGTCGCCGTTCCAGCCGGACGGGTCTCCGGACCCGTACATGCAAAGGCATATCGGCTTGTCCTCGTTGAGGACGACGAGTGAGACCCGGCGGCTGGGGACCATCTTGCCCTCGGCCCGCACTTTGGGCACGGGGGCGGTAGGAACGGGGGACGGCATGTGCTCATAGTTGTGAACGCAGTTCACGTGGATCCTCTGCTGGGAGGCCTCCACATACTTGCGAGCATACCTTTCCCTGAGCTTCCGAAGGCGCTTCTCTATGTCTTCCCTGGTCTTCACGAGGATCCTGGTTCTGCGTCAGGACTGGTCGTCGCTGTGGCTCACTCTGAGCCTCTTCAGCTTCAAGCTCCCGTCCTTATGGCCCTCGTACGCTACGTGAGCGTGGTTCAGGAACTCAGGGTTGTGCGTGACCATGAGTATGTTCACGCCCGTCTGTTCGGACAGCTGGCGCATGAAGGAAGCGGCGAGGGGGACGTACGCGTTGGCGAGAGCCACCATTGACTCGTCGAGGAGAAGAAGGTTCGCCATCTTCATCCTCGCCATCACGGCGATGCGAAGGACGAGGGAGATTATCACGGCCGTACCTCCACCGTAAGAAGAGAGAGGATCGCCCTCGTTGCCGTCCTCTTCGAGGACGAATCGCATGGAGAGACGGTTGTACTTGGGTTCCTGCTTGATCTTGAAGGTCAGCTCCTGATCGTAGACCACGTGCCGGAGGCCGGTGGTGGCCAGCTCGGCCATCGAGTCAACGTTCTTCTTCATCGAGTCCTCAAGCCAGGTCTTGAAGACCTCAGAGCACTTTTGGTGAAGGTCGGACCTGTAGCGGAGCTTCTTTTCGTCGGACTCGAGAGAGTCGATCTGTGCCTGCAGGACGCTCCTGTACGAGGTGAGGTGCTGGACCCCGTCGCGAACGTCGGACAGCCTTTTCTCAAGGAGGGTGTTCACTTGCGCTCCTTCATGCTGCTGACGAAATGCCGGGCGCGCACGGAGCCGTCGGCGGACTCCTCGGCGATTTCCAGGACGTCCGGGAACTTCGGGTTCCCGTACTTCAGGAGAGCGCGGCCGTCACCGAGGTACTTAACTATCCCGCCCAGGGTCTTCACAGGAAAGTCGGCGGACAGTTCAGCGCCGGCAACGAAGGACACGGGAAGGCTCGACACCTCCTGGGAGCCGTTCAGAAGGTCCATCTTTTCACCGGACGCACGGAAGGAGATTCTCTGGGTCCCCTCCACGGCCATCGCACACCAGGTGAGGCTCTTGACGAATTGGTCCCTGTCGACGGACATGATGACCTGATACCCGGCCTCCGGGGCAAGGTGCAGAGGAGGCTTGACGGAGGAAACCCTGCTAAAGGAGACGCACGATCCGGTCGCCGGATCGGAGATGAACAGGTGCGATTTGTCCCTTCCGACCACGACGTCCGAGTCGCCCAGCCGGGCGCAGAAAGACCGGATGAGCGGGAGGTCCGCACTGACCACGGAGAGATCGAGAGAGAGCCCAGGCATCGTGGCCACAGAGGCATAAAACCGGGCGTTGGCGACAGCGCAAGACTCGTCAGGATAAAAGTGAACCTGGTTCACCCTCATGTCCTCGTCCGTCTTCGTCTCCTTTACGAGCGCGGAGCACGAGACCTGCCTGATGAGCTCTTCGAACCCGGAAGCCCGGAGAGTGGACCCGGAGATATGAGGGCGTGAGGGCATAGGGGGCCTCCTGGAGAGGTCCGCGCGCTTCCTGACGGAGGCCTGCCTTGACTGGCCGGACCCCTCGGTCCTGACCGTCAGGCCCTTCTCTCCAGTCACGAGGGAGACTGAGTCCAGGTTCGAGTCGAAGAAGGCCTGACGGTCGGCCGGAAGGAAGTATTCGTCGGAAGAAAAGCCGTCCGGGGCGTCGGAGGAAGCGGGTACGACCTCAGCCCGCGCAAACCGGCGCCTGTCGGAGGACAGGATGGAGAGCGAACCGTCGGATATCTTCAGGACGAAGTCCCCGGTCATGGGCTTCACGATCTTGGCGACAGCAAAGCCCTTCCTGAGGGCGTCCGGGGAGAAAGAAAAAGTCGGCATTACTCGGGCCTCGGCGATTCAATGAGCTCTATCGAGAAGCCAGGAGGCGGGTCCCACGGCTCCGCCATCCTCCTGTCATGCTCCTGGGCGGCTCGGACGAGCTCGGGGGACACGTCGCGGGGAGGACGACAGTGGCCGGTACGGCCGAGCTCAGATCGCCGGGCAAGGCAGTCAGCGCACAGGATGGGGCTACCCGCCTTGACACGGCACTCGTCGCACTCCAGGAAGTCCAAGATCAGCCGATCTCCTTGAGCATCGGACGCATCGCGGCCTCGGCGGCGTCTATGTCTGCCGAGAAGTTGTCGAGCTTTATCGCGAGGACCTCCTTGGCCCGGGAGATCTCGTCCTGAAGGTTGTCCGGGTCGTACCCGGCCTTCTTGCAGGCCTCCATCGCTTCCTTCAACGCCCTCTTTCGAGCCGACAGCTCGGCCTCCACCTGGACCTTGCTCTGCTGGACCGTCTCTTTGCGCTTCAGAAGGGTCTTGAACCGAACATCGACGTCCTCGATCCCCTTGTCGTCTGCCACCATGGTCGTCCTCCTCTCAGGGCCAGCTTACATCAGAATCCTTCAAGGTCGAACATCGAGTTCTCGATATATCCGCCCCCAGTCTCCTTGCGACGGTGGGCTATGTGCTTCCGGCCTTCCTCGCACTTGTCCTTGTAGCTGCAACGGTGGCACTCGCCGGAAGGGGTGGCGTCGAAAGACTTCAGCTGGATCTTCTTGGCTACGTCGAAGGTCTGGTCGACGGAGGCCCGCATCGCCTGGCTGTCGTATGCGACCCACTTGATCGGGTCGTCAGGGAATGACCAGAAGAGAAACCCGATCTTGGTCGGGGCCACCCGGTATTTGATGTAGTGCTGTACGGCGTACCAGATAAGCTGTTCGGCGTCGACATACTTCTCCCTGTGTTTGCTCGCCTTCCCGTCGACGATGGAGACGTCCCGCATGTCCGGACTATGGATGAAGTCGGCGCGGCCCCCAAGTTTTATGGACATCCCATATTTGTCGTTCCCGTACAGGACGGTCAGGTCAACCTCGGCGCGGCTGTTGACCGTGAGGAGCCCGAGCTTCCTGATGGTTTCGACGCCCGGCGGGATGTAAAGGAGCATGTCCTGGCGGGTCATCATGCGGAACCCCGGATCTGTCGAAGGATCGAGCTTCTCCTCACGAAGGACGGAGTCCAGTGCGTCGTCAACGACTGCGAGGCAGGCGGCGACCGGGTCAGGCTCCGCCCACAGCTTCCTGTCGTAGAACCATTGGAACACGCGTCCGATGGCGGACCCGAAGATGGACCCGCGCGGGTCTCCGCGGCTCTTGTCCTTGAGGATGTACCTATACTTGTACTGGAGGGGGCACACCAGGTAGGACTTACGTCCGGAGTAGCTCAGGTAGATATCGTAGGACATCAGGTCGGACTCTACTCGTCGAGGACTCCGGCCTCGGCGGCCTCGAGGGTGGACAGGGCTAGCTTTCTGAGATCGTCAGGATATCCGTCGAGCTCCTTCTTGCGAGCCTCCATGGAGGACTCGGACGCCATGTCGGCATTGCTCCGGAGCTGAGATATGAAGTCGTCCAAGGACCTTCGTTCCTCGTCCAGGCGCTTCTTCCTGTCCAGGTCAAAAACCTGGGAGGCGTCCTCGTGAGGGACGACATGCTCTTCGACGTAGATGCCCGTAGAGTCGGCCTTGATCAGAGAGACCTTGGGCTTACGGTCCATGTTCTCGAACGTAAGGGCCCCCCTGGATATGGCTCCGAGGTTCACGAACTTGACGCCTAGGTGCTCGACGACCCCCTGATCCTTGTGATAGTGGCCGAACACATAGACGTCGGGGCATCCGTCGAACACGAGGTCACGGTAGTCGAAGACGCGCTCGTTGAAGAACGATTGGATGCGCTCCTCCGGGGCCATGGCTGCGAGGGCGTGAACGAACGCGACCGTGTACGTCTCGTCCTTCTTCCTGACGAGGTCGTGTATGCCGTCCACGTCGATGTCGGTCGTGTACGGGACGCCGACGACGCGGAGCTTCATGCTCCCGGAGACGAACGTTTCGTCGCGCATGGGCTTGAACACGCCGGACTCGAACATGACGCCAAGGGGCTGCCCGGGGACTGAGTCGGGGTCGTTGTTCGACATGTCGTGGTTCCCGGGCATGGCGAACGTCGGACAGGGGTACTTGCGGTGGATGCGGGCGGCCATCGCCATGGTCCGCATGGTCGTCTTGTTCGCGGCCTTCACGTGGAAGAAGTCGCCGCCGCGGAGGACGGCGTCGGCCTTGAACCGCCTGGCCATGTCGCCCTGCCACTCGATCTTCTGGAGAATCGAGGCCCGGTAGTCGTCCTTCCTGAAGCCCGGGGCGAGATCTGCGAGGTGCTCGTCGGAGGAGGTCAAGAGGCGAATTTCGGACATGCGGGCATTTTACACCGCGGGCTCGCCCTTGAGCGCGTACTGGAACGAGACAGTCAGGCCGAAGGACGCCTTTCCCGGCTCCATGCTGACGCCGGACAGGGCCTGATGAGAGTTCGAGGCCGAGAGAGTCTTTCCGCTGACCTGGCGCTCTTCGTCGATATCCCAGGAGACGACCTCGTACGAGTCGGCGGACAGGCCGGCGGAGGCGCACTGGTTGGAGAACATCTTCTTGGCCTTGTCGAAGGCGTCGGAGAAGGCCTTGTGGTGGACCTCGATGCTCTCATCCACGTTGAAAACGGGCGTGGGGCTCTCGACGCCGACGATGCTCGTGATCGCGTCGTGGAGCGCGGTGGCCTCGGAGACGTTCTTGGCCGTAAAGGACATCGTGTACATAGCCTTGTATCCGACGAACTTGTACTCGGAGCCGGTGTGCTGATGGTCGGCGTCGACGGAGAAGGTCGTCCTGATATGGTCCTTGTCGACGCCAGCGCGCTCGGAGAAATCGCGGACGACGCCCCATATGAGGTCGACGCGCTCCTTGGCCTTGTCCTTGGCCTCCGGACCGGTGGCGCCCTTGGTGTTCACACTGGCCCTGAAGGACGTCGAGCGGAACACGGTGTCCGCGGTCCCGGCAGCCCTGACTTCGATGGTCCTCGGTTCGTGGAAGTGTCGCATGCCGGAGGGTACACCGGCCGGGCCTCAGTCGTCGAAGCAGCCTCCGCAGTCGAGGCTGGCACGGACCTTCGGGCCCGGGATGGGAACGTCCTTCCTGACGTACCAGTTCCCATCGTCTCCCTTGGACACGAACTTTGCGCACGTGTGGCAGAGGCCGCCGTCAGGACTGTCGATGCTGCCGACGGGCCCGATGACGGGCTCCACGCCGCAGAATCCGAAGCGATTCTCGCTCCAGGGGCCGTTCTTCTTCTTGACGACCGCATGGCAGGGGGAATGGCCACCGCTGTCGTAAATGAAGGCCGCCTGGACGCCGGCGACGGGCGACGAGTCCTCGACCGTCACCTTCCTCACCAAGATTTTGCGGCGGGTAGAGGAATGGCCAACGCGCTCTTTCACGCGCATCATCATCTGCGCGTCCGTGACGTCGTCGGGCGCCTCCACCTCGACAGTCATGCGGAACTTTCGACTCATGGGGAGAGCTTACGCTCGAGCCTCATGCCACATCCTCAGTCACCTCGTCGGGCAGATCAGATACGTCCGGGGAAGCGAGGACCCCGGAGTCGGCCGGATGGACGAACTCGTGGACGAGCTCCTTCAGGCGGGAGTTCCGGACGGTCTCACGGTCGTTCATGATTGCGAACGAAAACGCCCGCGGGTCTCCGAAGACGAACACCTTCTTCTTGGCGCGCGTGAGGGCCGTGTATATGAGGTTCCGGTAGAGCATGATGCCGTACTGCATGGTCATCGGAAGAAGGACATAGTCGAACTCCTGACCCTGAACCTTATGGGCGGTGCAGGCGTAGGCGACCTTGAGGACGTTCCGAGCCTCCTCGACCTTGAAGGTGAAAACCTTGTCCACATACCTCGGGACCGGGGACTCGTTGTCGAACCAGTCGAAGATCTTCACCTCGACCTCGTCCTGCTTCACCGAGATCCGCTGAATCTTCCCGACCTCCCCGTTGAAGATCATGCGGTCATAGTCGTTCCGGATTACCATGACCCGGTCGCCCTCGTAGAGGTCGACGCTCCCGCTCTTCAGCTTCCCGGACTTCCCGGACGAATAGTCCGGGTTCAGGACGTCCCTGAGAGTCCTGTTCAGGTTGTTCACGCCAAGGTCGCCGTCGTACATGGGGGCGATGACCTGGAAGATCTTCTCCTTGGACTTGAGCATCGAGGCCATCTTGGAGATCTCCTCGACGACCTGATCCTTCGGGTAGGAGAGAAAGATGAACTCGGAGTCCTTGTTGAAGCGGGTGTCGACGGCGTCCCCGCGAAGGATGGAGTGAGCCACGGAGACGATGTCCGAGGTCTTCTCCTGCCGGTAGATGCGGGTGAGGGCCACATGGGGGACGTCGGGGCACCTCATCAGGTTGTTCAGAACATACCCGGCGCCGACCGACGGGAGCTGCGCGGAGTCCCCAACCATGATGACGATGGTCGTCGGAGGCAGGGACGAGACAAGATGGAAGAAGGTAGAGCCGTCCACCATCGACATCTCGTCCACGATGACCGCATCGCAGAAGAACTTGTTGCCAGCGTTGTTGGTCCAAGAGCCGTCACGGCCATATCCGAGGGATCTGTGGATCGTGGAAGCAGGGCGCCCGGTCACCTGCGAAAGACGCTTTGAGGCGATGCCGGTCGGGGACATCAGCACGTAGTGCAGGTTGAACTTCTCGAACAGATGGACGAAGGCCGATATGAGGAGCGTCTTCCCGGTCCCGGGGAAGCCCGACACGACGCATACCCTGGACTTCCCCATCATGAAGAATGACTGACGCTGTTCGTCGGACAGGGCCAAACCGTGCTTCTTCTCGAACTCCTCGAGGACGGCCTCAAGGTCGCCGAACTCCCTGGGCTCCTGGGAGACGAACTTGGAAAGGCAGTCAGCCGACTGCGACTCGTTCCACCAGTTGCGATGAAGGTATATGTGCGTCCCGTCGGAGACTACGGCGTCGGACTTCTGAAGCTCAGAAAGTGCAGTGAAGAAGTGCGAGTCCGACATGTACTCGCCGTGGGTGAATGGATCGAGAGAGTGAACCCTGAACATCCGCTTCGAGACGTAGTCCAGAATCTGGCGGGAGGTGCAGTACATATGGCCCTCCGAAGCGGAGAGCTCGGACATGGCGAACTCGACCATAGCCCTTACGCGCCTCGGATCGTCCACCCCTATCCCGAGCTTCCTGGAGGCGGAGTCGGCGGTAGGGAAGCCGACGCCTTCGCACCTGTGAAGGCAGTAAGGATCGGCCCGGATGGCGTCCCTGGCCTCCTTCACACCGAGCTTCGTGATGACGCTCTTCACCTGGAAGGAACTCAGGCCCAGGTCGGTCAGGAATATCGCGGTGGTCCGGTTCTCGGACGCCTGGGCCCACTCGTTGATGATGGCGTCAGCCTGGCGCTCCTGAAGGAAGCTGAGCTCCCGTATCTTCTCCGGCTCCTTGTCCAGGACCTCGACGAGCTGGTCCCCGAGGGCCTCATAGAGGCGGGAGGCGGTGATGGGTCCGATGGACGGAACATTGGCCTGAAGGTAGGCGATGATGCCGTTCCTGCCCTTCTCAGGAAGGATCTCGCAGCTGGCGGCCGCCAGCTGCCGGCCGTAGGTCGGGTGCTCCTCGAACTTCCCGACGAACTTCGCCTTCAGGCCGATGTTCACGGCCACACCAGGGAAGCTCCCGCGCACGGTCAGACTGCCAGAAGAGCCGTCCTGCACGGCACGCAGCACATAGAAGCCCGTGCTCCGGTTAGAGAAAACGATCCCGGAAATTTTAGCGGTAATTTCGTCCATAGTCCGCAGGGGCCTAGTTGATTAGGGGTCGCTCCTCGGAGCGCCAAGGTCCATCATACGGTAGAGGTCCGCCTCGGATATTACATCGACACCGTGCTTCTTGGCGCTCTTCATCTTCGAAGAGCCGGTGTCCGGATCGTTCGTAACGAGGAAGCTGGTGCCGGCTCCGACGGACCCCTTCGAAACTCCGCCGGAGTCCATTATCATCTTCTCGATGGCCTTCCTCGGCCTTGAGGTCGACCCGGTGATACAGAAGGACTTTCCGGACATCGGCCCGAGGGCCGGCCCTTTGACGTCAAGGACAGCGGCCAGGTCCAGGATCGACTGCCTGCGTGACTCGAGGCCCTCAAGGACCTGGCGTGCGGTCACTTCCCCGACGTTCGGGACCTTCAGAAGGTCGTCGTTCGTCATGGAAAGGACCTTATCGACTGTGTCGAAACCGGCCTGGACGATGTCGGTGGCGGTCGCGACGGCGAGGTTCGGGATGTTGAGGGACGCTATCAGGAGCTCGAGGGTCACTGACTTGCTGGCATGGAGAACGTCGTGGCATTTCTGGGCGAACTTCGTCCCAGAAGAACACGCGGCTATGTCCTCCACGGAGAGCCTGTAGAGGTCGGCTACGGAGGCGACCCTAGGGTCGTCAGGATCGGTAAGCCGGTCCACGAGGGCGTCACCCCAGTGAAGAAGGCCGAGCCTCTTAATCCAGACACGGACGGAGCCGGAGAGCTGGACGGGGCACGACCGGCTGCGGCAGTATAGAAAGTCTCCCTCCTCGGAGGCGGGGCCTCCGCAGACGGGGCAGCAGTCGGGGACGGGAAAGAGCTCCTGAAGGCCTTCCATGGTCCGAGTTTACACGGACCGGACGAAGACTTTCGGTTACTCCTCTTCCTTCTCCCCGACCTCTTCCTCTTCCTCGCCTGCCTCTGCCTCTTCCTCGCCGGCACCCTCTTCGAGCTCTCCGGCCTCTTCTTCGCCCGCGGGCCCGGGGAACTCGGGGGTGGAGGGGAGCATCTCTTCTCCCTGTCCTCCCCCGCCGCCCTCATCTCCGTAGGTGAACGTCTTGTCCTGCATGTCGTATTTGCCCTCGTAGAAGGCCTTCGAGAAGGCAGAGAGCTCCTCACCGATGGTCAAGACGGCCTCGGAGATGCGCTCGAGGTTCGAGGACTCCTCGCCGGCGAAGTCACCCTCGAGCCTGGCGAGCTTGGCGTACAGGACGTGCGCATCCTTCAGGACGTCGGCGATGTAGGAGTGGACCCT
>Ga0315276_10000142_pt1 | contig 57947 bp, 42 predicted proteins | sample YL17G05_0_MG_FD_204542 | JGI IMG/M metagenome (GOLD analysis project Ga0315276, IMG submission 204542) | Sediment microbial communities from Yellowstone Lake, YNP, Wyoming, USA - YL17G05_0 | ecosystem: Environmental > Aquatic > Freshwater > Lake > Sediment | place: USA: Wyoming | collected...
AAAGAATGAAAAATGGAATGAGCGTTTCGCTTTGTTTTGTTACCCGGTGGTGTAATTGGTAACACACGAGTTTTTGGTACTTGCATTCCAGGTTCAAGTCCTGGCCGGGTAGTTTTGACCTGGTGTTGGTATAAGGCTGGTGTTGATACAAAGGTTGCCAAGATATGAGCAGTCGATATGGTTTGAGGGTTTTTAGTGGTACAGCCCATCCGGCGCTGACGGAGAAGATTTGTGGGCGCCTGAATATACCCGTGGGTCGAGCTTCAGTGGACCGGTTTCCCGACGGCGAGACGCTTGTGCGAATAGAAGATGATGTTCGCGGTCGAGACTGTTTTCTGGTTCAGCCGACGAGCCATCCGGTCAATCATACCCTTATGGAGTTGTTGATTTTCATCGATTGTCTGGCTCGCGCCTCGGCCCGTCGAATCACGGCGGTACTGCCGTATTTTGGTTACGCCCGCCAGGACCGCAAAAGTGAAGGGCGTACGCCAATTACCGCCAAGCTGGTAGCGAACCTGATAGTAACAGCTAAAGTTAATCGGGTTCTGGCAATAGATCTTCATGCGGAGCAGGTTCAGGGATTTTTCGATATACCGGTCGATCATCTGACGGCTGAGCCGGTGTTTTTGAAATACTTTCACAATTCGGATCTATCCAATATAGTAGTGGTCTCCCCCGATGTGGGCAATGTGAAGACGGCAAACGTATATGCTCAGGATCTTGGGGCCGATTTGGCGGTGATCGACAAGCGTCGTGTCAGCGGCGCCGATGCCGTAGCGACACGGATCATCGGTAATGTCCAGGGCAAGGATGTTTTAATGTTTGACGATATGATTACCACAGCGGGAACGATTTGTTCGGCGGCTCAGATGGTCAGGGAGAATGGCGCCAAGAGCATACGAGTGGCGGCGACGCACGGCGTATTTGCTCCGCCGGCGGTGGATCGCCTGAACAATAGTTCAATAGACGAAGTTGTGGTCGCTGATACCGTTCCTCTCAGCGAGGAAAGCAAAAAGATCAGGAACCTGAAGGTTTTGACGATTGCCGAGCTGTTGGGCGAGGCGATACATCGAATTCATAATGATGAATCAGTAAGTGAAATTTTTAAAAAACAATAAGAGAGGTTGAAATGACAGAAACATTGGTTCTCAAAGCCCAGAAACGTGAACATGTCGGCACAGGAGCGGCGCGTAAACAGCGTGCTCAAGGTCTGGTACCGGCGATAATTTACGGCCACAAGCAGGAGCCGGTGGCGGCACTGCTGAGTTATCACGATTTAGCCCTGGAAATTCGGCATCGCCATCGTCTGCTGGAAGTGGAACTCGACGGCAAAGCAGAAAGATTCCTGCTCAAAGACGTTCAGTACGACCATCTTGGCGATACGATTATCCATGTGGACTTAACGCGAGTCGATATGGATGAGCGAGTAAATGTGACCGTGGAAGTGATATTGAAAGGTACACCGGTCGGACTAAACGAAGGTGGAAGTTTGGATCATGTGCTGACGGAAGTGGAATTGGAATGCCTGGTTACCGACATTCCCGAAAATATCAGAGTGGATATAAGACACTTGAAGTTGGGCGACTCATTGCTGGCCGGTGATTTGGAACTTCCAGGAAAAGCTAAGTTGCTGACCGAAGCCGAGTCGTTGATAGCGACGGTACGATTGCAGGTCGCCAAGCCCGAAGAAGAAGAGAAGGAGGAGGCAGTTGAGGAAGTGGAAGCTGGGGAGCCGGAAGTCATAACCCGGGAGAAATCGGAAGGAGAAGAACAAGAAAACGAACAGTAATGTTTGCCGTAATCCCGCTAGTATAGTCGTTTTAATATTATTCGGCACAATACTTGGAACAGGACTTCAATATCGCACCGGGCAGTAATATTAGTGCCGGGTTGTGCAGAAGAACAAGGATTAGACCGTTAGTAGTATGAAGTTAATTGTGGGATTGGGAAATCCCGGAGATCAATATCGTCACAGCCGGCATAATGTTGGTTTTGGTGTAGTGGATCTGCTTGGGCATCGCTGGTCGATCGAGTTGAAGCGGCGCAAGTTCCGGGGCCGCTATGGCAGCGGGACATACGGCTCTGGGCAGGTTATGCTGCTCAAACCGCAAACGTTTATGAACTGCAGCGGTGGGAGCGTAGCCGAAGCAGTAGTTTTTTACAAAGTTCCGCTGAGCGATTTACTGGTTATAGTCGATGATATGGCCCTGGAGCCGGGCCGAGTGCGTTTGAGGCTCGGAGGTTCAGCAGGCGGACATAATGGGCTCAAAGACATAATTGATCAATTGGGAATCGACCAGTTTGTTCGTTTGCGAGTCGGTATCGGCACCGCCGGCCCGGGCGATGCGACAAGTTATGTGCTGGGCACATTCCGCCCAGAAGAGCAGACGATAATGGAAACTGCGATAGAAAAAGCCGCTGAGGCAGTGGAAGACTGGATTGCCTTTGGAATTGACGAGGCTATGAACCGACACAATCGGCGAGTTGAACAGAGTGACTAGAGTATTTGTACTGCATATATTGCAGTAAAGTTTTGCGAATAGGACATATTAAAAGGATTTTTGATTTTTAGGCACGATAATGTGCGGGAGGTGTTGCGTTGTCCAACAGTCTCAAACGTATCTATGAAGCAATGTTTCTGGTGGATTCGGCAGTGGCTGCTGCCGACTGGAATGAGGTCAAGGAGGCCATTAACAAGGTAATGGCCCGCGCCGAGGTGGAGGTAATCTCCCTGCGAAAGTGGGATGAGCGTCGTTTGGCCTATGAGATTGCCCACCATAAACGTGGGATGTATATTCTTTGTTACTTTAAAGCATCCCCGGAAGCAATCGTTGGGATTGAACGTGATGTACAGTTGAACGAATTGCTGTTGCGGGCGTTGATTCTGCAGGCTGATCATATCACCGAGGAACAGATGCAGGCCCCCACCCCGGCCATGCAGAGAGAAGCGGACGAGACAGTAATCGGAACAGCCGCCGAAACAGAAGTAGAGGCAGAGGTAGAAGCAGGAATGGAAGCTGAAGAGGATGCAGAAGCTTAAGCAGAAATCAAACCGGCTGAGCCGAAATTGGAAGCCGAATCGGTTCAATTGCAGAGTGAATGCGTTGAAGACGCAATAACCGACGGAATCGCCCCGGAACAGGAAGATACCAAACAGTCGTAAACAATAATTTTCCTGTACGTTAGAGTTAAGTTGTGTGTTGACCATTTTTTGGTTACTGAAAGGAAACGGAACAATGTCTAGTTTTAACAAGGTGATTATGTTGGGTAATCTGACGCGTGACCCGCAACTTACATATCTGCCGAGCCAGACGCCGGTGGTGGAATTCGGACTTGCCTCTAACCGCAAATATAAGGGGTCCGATGGTAATATGAAAGAGGACGTCTGTTTTGTGGACTGTCGGATGTATGGTTCCCGGGCGGAGGTGATAAACAAATATTGCCAAAAGGGCAGTTCTCTCCTTGTCGAAGGCAGGTTGCAGTTTGATCGATGGGAGGCGCAGGACGGCAGCAAGCGTTCAAAACACCGCATTTTTGTTGAGGGCTTTGAGTTTGTGGGTTCGCGTAGCGCCGCAGATAATATATCCGCGGGCGACGATCATGAGGCGCCGGTTCAGGAAGACGCCCCACCAGCTTCTGCCGGCGGCGATGAGGTGCCGTTTTGATGCTGTTGATAATAAGCCGGGCGAGAGTGGCCCGGGTAATAATGTAAATTGTAGAGTTTAATGTATAAATCCGGAACGTAGAGCGATAATCGCTGAGCACGGATGTGGTTTTTGAGTTAATAATTAACCGATTGGAGGTTGAAGTGGAGCTAACCAGAAGAAGACCTAATGACCGAAAAAAGAGCATTAAGGTACGAGAACATTCAGAATGCCGTTACTGCCGAGACAAGATAGAATACATCGACTATAAGGATATCGATGGTTTGCAGAAATTGCTGACCCAGCGTGGAAAGATATTTTCGCGTAAGCGCAGCGGCAACTGTGCCGGTTGTCAGCGTAAGGCACAACGAGCGGTCAAGCGTGCTCGCTTCATGGCGTTGCTGCCTTATACTACTTGATGGCCGGGTCGTGGGGCGTATATCCCGATCGCAGGTATTTGGGTGAGAAGGCTTATTCTGCATGGCCCCTTACGCCCGAATTCAAATATAAGAGGACTAGAATATTTTTCACAAAATTGTAGAGATGTTAACTCTATGTGGTTCCGGCGTTTGCCGGGCCAGGAGGTTATGAGATGAAATTGCTTTTGCATTGCGACATTCCCAGGCTGGGGTATTTTGGCGACATAGTAGAGGTTTCCGCCGGCTACGCCCGTAATTGTCTTTTGCCGCAAAGACTGGCGGTAGAACCGACCGAGGCCAACATAAAGAAGATCGAAGAAGAACGGGCTCGAAAAACCGAAGCTCGCCGCCTGGAACGATCAAGACTGGTCAAGACGTCTGAAAAAGTCAACGGTGCCGAAATTACCATTAGTGCCCTGGCCAACGATATTGGACATCTGTTCGGCTCGGTTGGCAGTGAGGCCGTGTTAGCAGCCCTGCTCGAAAAAGGTTTTGAAATTCAGAGCAACCACATATTACTGCCCGAGCATATACGTATCCTGGGAACTCACGAAGTCAAATTGCGATTTGCCGACGATATTGTCGCCAGCATAAGCTTAAACATCGTTCGGCCGGAGGAGCAAGCCGGTGAATCCCAACCAGAACAAGACGAATCCGACACAATCGATGCAGACTCTGCCGAGCAGGACTGACAGTCCGCCACCGGAACAGTTGGCGCAGCGAATGCCGCCGCAGGATATGGCAGCGGAAATGTGTGTGCTGGGCTCGATGATTCTGGATAAGGAAGAGATCGGCGAGATCATACCGCTTTTGCGCGCGGATAATTTCTATCGGCATGACCATCGCCTGATTTTTGATGCGTTGATCGGGCTGTATGAGAGTAACAGCTCTATTGATCTGGTGCTGTTGCGCGACGAGTTGGATCGGCGGGGACAACTTCAGCAGGTGGGAGGCGTGGACTATCTGGTTAGTCTGGTCGATAGCGTTCCGCACACCGCTAACGCGGTTTATTATGCCAAGATTGTCTCCGGCAAAGGGATGCTGCGCAACCTGATCACCGCCGCCGGTGAAATCAGCCGTAATGCTTATGAGGCCCACGGTGATATCGGGGAGATCCTGGAATCGGCGGAGCAGAAAATTTTCGAGGTAACCCAGCAGAAAATTTCCGGTCAGGGTGTTTCCATCAAGGAGATTCTGGCTCAGGTTTTTGAGATTCTTGAGCTGCGTGAAGGCAAAATGATAACCGGAGTATCCACCGGCTTTATGGAACTAGACGATATAACCTGTGGTCTGCAGCGAGGCGAGGTGATTATAGTGGCGGCACGTCCAAGTATGGGAAAGACCGCTTTGGGGCTTAACATTGCAGAGCACGTTGGCGCCAACAGCAGGAGTCCGGTGGCTGTGTTTTCACTGGAGATGTCCGCTCAGCAGTTGACGGAAAGGATGCTGGCCGGACGTGCTCATATCAATTCGAATAAACTGCGTCAGGGCTACCTTAATGAAGAAGAATATGAAGAGTTGCAGAATACCGCCAACGAATTATCTCAGGCGCCTATTTTTGTTGACGATAGTCCCTCTCTTACGCCCCTGGAGTTGCGAGCCAAGGCCCGGCGACTCAAACTCAAACATGACATTCAACTGGTAGTGGTTGATTATTTGCAGTTGATGCATGTACCAGGGATCGAATCGCGTGTACAGGAGGTGGGGACTATTTCGCGTCACCTTAAAGCCCTGGCCCGTGAGTTAAATGTGCCGGTGATAGCGATGTCGCAGCTTAACCGTTCGCCTGAAGGGCGTGAAGGTCATCGTCCGCGGATGAGCGATCTGCGAGAAAGCGGCAATATCGAACAGGATGCCGATGTGATTATCCTGCTGCACCGTGAATCTTATTACGCTCAAACGACCAACAGAAGTACCGAAGAAAGTTTTGATGAGCATTCAATGGGAGATGTCGCCGAGGATAACACCGCGGAGTTGATCATCGCCAAGCAGCGTAACGGTCCTACTGGAGTTGTCAAACTAACCTGGATTCCACAGTGGACGCGGTTTGAGAACTTGGCAAGATCACCTGAACCTTCGCATTCGTCCAGCTTTTGATATACTGCGATTATATATGTCGGAATAAAACTGCATGAAAAATCAGGCGAGCCTGGCAGGGCAAAACGAAAAGCAAATAAAGAAATCGATTGGCAGGCAGCAATTGTTGGCCAGGAGCAGCGTTGCGAGTCTTTATTTATGGTTAGTGGTATGGTTGTGTTATTTTGGCGTTGAGTTGCATGCGGCCGGTGCGGCGGCAGCAGAGGAGACCGCCGGGAAAATTATTCGTCGTGTCGATGTCGAGGGAAACAAAGCCGTTGCGAGTGGTTTGATTCTGGCCGGCGTACACAGCCGGGCCGGGGCGGTATTCAACGAAGAGCTTGTCAGTGAAGATGCGCGACGGATACAAATCATGCCGGAGGTTTATCATGTCGAATGGCGGGTAGTCGCTGTCGGCGATCAGGTGGATGTGATTTTTACGGTGAAGGAATCGCCGCAAATTCAAAAAATATCGATTCTCGGTAACAAGCACCTCAAGATCGCTAAACTTTTGAAAGAGCTAAGTTTCAAAGAAGGTGATTTTCTGGACCAGTACCAGGTTATACAGGGCGGCGAGGCCCTGGTCGAGGCTTATCGTAATAAAGGTTATTACTTTGCCACAATCCGGCTGAAAGAGGATATGCTCAAGCAGCAGGGGCAGGTTGTTTATGAAGTCGTCGAAGGCCCAAAAGTCAGGATTAAAAAAGTGAGCTTTGAAGGCAACAAAACCTTAAAGAAAAGAAAGGTTAAAGGTAAGACCAAGACGCGGGCGTATCTCCCCGTTTTCCACAAAGGCCGACTCGATGACGAAAAGTTGGAACAAGACTGTCTGGCCCTGGCTGGTTTCTATCATGAAGAGGGTTTTTTGGATGCGCAGGTCGGCCACATCTGTGATTTCAGTGAGGATAAGACGCGGGTGACTGTCAGGTTTTTGATCGAAGAAGGCGTGAAATATCGCGTTGCCTCGATTCGATTTGAAGGGAACCAGAAATTTTCACGTGAGGAGTTGCTCGATTCGATGAAACTTGAGCCGGGGCAGGTGCTTACGCAGAAGCGGAGAGTCTTTGCCCAGCGGGCTTTGGGCCGCATCTATGGAAAGGAAGGTTACATTTACACCCGTACTCCGCTCGAGTTGCAATATACCGATCAGGAAGGTGAAGTGGACGTGGTATTCAAGATCGAGGAAAATCAGCAGTATCTGCTGGACCGGTTGATCGTTAGTGGGAATTATCAGACCCGCGATAAAGTGATAAGGCGGGCGTTCGATTATTACGATTTTCTGCCGGGTGGGATTTACGATACCGATGCTGCCGAACAGGCCCAAAAACGATTGCATGGCGCCGGACTTTTCGAGAACATAAACACTACCCCTATAGGCGATGCCCCTGACAGGCGGGATGCGTTGGTGGAAGTGACCGAGACCCGTACCGGCCTGGTGAATTTTGGTGTCGGTGTTGATACCAACAGCGGCGTGGGGGGAATCTTTTCGATTGAACAGCGCAATTTTGACATTGCCAACTACCCACAGAGTCTGGGTGATCTTTTGCGTGGCGAAGCATTTGTCGGTGCTGGACAGCAATTGCGATTAGTTTTTATGCCCGGTACCCGTGTTACCACCGGCCATATTCAATTTCACGAACCATACCTGTTCGATCAACCTTACTACATGGATTTAAACCTGAGTATGTTTCGACGGTGGCGGGAATCGTATCTGGAGAACCGGCGCGGCGGATCGATAACCCTGGGGCACCGCTTCAAAAACCGTTGGTCTGTGGAGGCGAGTTTGCGGACGGAAGAAGTGACGGTAACCAGGCTCGATAAAGACCGCACCGGCACAGTTATCGCCCCACAGGATGTGCAGGATGTAGAAGGCAGCAACTTACTGAATACTCTGAGAGTGGGGATCGGGCGTGATACTACCGACATGATGTTTAGACCGACCGAAGGGTACAAGCTCAACGTAAGTTTGGAACAGGTGGGTTTGATGGGAGGCGATTTTTCTTATGCGGCTGCCAATGCCGGCGGCACCTTGTATCATACGGTGTATGAAGATATAGCCGAACGCAAGACCGTATGGGCCGGACAAATTAGCGGCAGTAAGATTATTGGTGATGCGCCGGTATTCGAGAGGTACTATGCCGGCGGGATCGGTTCGCTGCGTGGATTCGATTATCGTGGCGTCAGCCCACGCGACGGAATAAGAGACTACCCAATCGGCAGTGAATACATTTTGCTGGCCGGTACAGAGATGGTTCATCCGTTGTTTGAGGAGACGATATATGGTAAGATATTCTGCGACAGCGGACTGGTCAGCGAAGGGCCGTACCGTGTTACGGTTGGTTTCGGGTTGGAACTGGTAATACCGCAATTGTTCCAGATGATACCGATGCACTTCGATTTTGGCTTTCCGTTGCTTAGCGATGACAAGGACGAAGAGGAGTTGTTCAGTTTCAATTTTGGATCTAGTATGAGTTTTTAGCGTAAGCGCAGACAGTGAGGTAAACAATAATGAAAAATGTGAGAGTAATTGTTTTGGTATTGGCAGTAATTTCGGTGGCGTTATGGTGCTATTCCGGCAGTGAAGCGCAGCAGCCTGCGGCATCTGCGACAGTCAAAGTGGGGGTGGTTAATGTCCTCAAAGTGCTCTCTGAGTGCCAGGCAAAGCTGGACAAGGACAAACAAGACCAGCAGAAACAGGAGCAGTTATTAAGTGAACTGAAGAAGCTGAAGGCCGAGGCCGACGAGATTCAACAGGAGTTGCAAAACGTGCTCAAACCCAACAGCCAGGCGTTCAAGGATCGGAGGGAGCAGTGGTTTAACAAGCAGGCCCAGATCCAGGGTTTTACCGACTTCCATAAGGAAAACTATGCCGCCGAGTCGCAGGCCTGGCTCGAGACTCTTTATGAGACGGTGATAGAGGAAGTGACCGAGGTAGCTCGGCAGGAGGGAATCTCTCTGATGCTCAACAAAGACGAATTACCTGTCAAAGGCGTCAATGCCGATTTTGTATTTGCTCGTAAGGTGCTCTACAATGTGCCGAGCATGGATATGACGGCAGTAGTGTTGGCCAATATAGATCTCGCTTACGAAAAAGAGAAAGCCACACAACAAAAATAGCTAACCTGTTTGGTAGTCGTGACGCCGGCGTTAATCGTAACCGGAAAAATTGGAAGCAGGTTCGACGGGTTGCTGTCCCGGCGTATCGGGATCGGCGGACGTAAATGGTGATCAAATGAAACTGTCGGAATTGGCAAAGCGTCTCAAGGCAAGGCTTCAGGGCGATGGCGAGGTTTCGGTTCAGCAAATAGCGTCGTTGCATGAGGCCGGGCCAAACGATATCTCCTTTGTGAGCGATGTCCGTTATGCCCGGCAGGTCTGTCAAACTAAAGCCGCCGCTGTAGTTGTACCGGAAGATTTTGATGAGCCTGCAAACACGGCGATCCTGTTCGTTGCCGATGTTAACGAGGCGATGGAGCAGTTGTTGTCCGTTTTTGCTCCGCCACCTGACAAACCTGAAGTCGGCGTTCACCCTTTGGCATGTGTGGACCCGTCGGTTAAACTTGCTAAAGACGTAGCCGTGGGAGCCAGTGCGGTAATTGGTCCCGGCGCCTCCCTGGGCGAAGGCAGTGTTATTTCCGCCGGATGCGTCATCGGACGTAGCGTGCGGATCGGCAAAAACTGCCATCTGTGGCCGAATGTGGTGATTAACCAGAACTGCATTTTGGGCAATAATGTGACCATTCACGCCAACAGCACTATCGGTATGGATGGGTTCGGATATCGGATGGTCGCCGGCCGGCATCGAAAAATACCGCATATCGGCATAGTGGTGATCGAAGACGATGTGGAGATCGGCGCTAATAGCTGCGTAGATCGAGCCAAGTTCGGCCGAACCGTGGTCGGCCAAGGAACAAAGATTGACAACCTGGTGCAGATTGCGCATAATGTGCGGATTGGTCAGAACTGTATTTTGGCCGCGCAGGTGGGAATGGCCGGCAGTAGCGAGTTAGGTAACTATGTGGTTTTTGGAGGACAGGTCGGCGTCGGTGACCATGTAAAGGTTGGAGATGGCGTTATGGCAGGGGCCAGGGCTGCTCTTGTCCATGATGTTGAACCTGGCGCCAAGGTCATGGGCTTTCCGGCACAATCGTTTCGGGATTTTTATCGTGGAATTTCGCTGGTTCGTAAACTGCCCGAAATAGTCCGGGAAATCAAGCAGTTGCGAAAGCAGATAAGCAATGACGCAGCAGAAACAAAAGACCATAGCTAAGCCGGTGGCCGTTAAAGGCCGCGGCTTGTTTTCCGGCAATGAGGTCGTCCTTACGCTCAGCCCGGCCGAGGTGGATACCGGCGTGGTGTTCGTACGTATTGATCATCCCGAGCGGCCTCGAATCCCTGCTCGCCTCTCGCATTTGGCTCCGCAGCCGCGTCGCACGACCTTGCGTAACGGTACGGTTACGGTAGAGACCACCGAGCACTGTTTGGCTGCTATCCATGCAATGGAAATCGACAATATCGAGATCGAACTCGACGGAGCGGAACTACCCAATGTCGATGGTAGTTGTGACCTTTATACTCAGGCAATAATCAAAGTCGGTTGCCTGGAGCAGAGCAAAGCGCGAGATCCGCTGGTCATCACCGAACCGATAATCGCCAAGGAAGGCGATGCCAGGATTTATGCTTTGCCTGACCGCGACGATCAACTCAGCATTATTTACGATCTCGACTATGACGATACGGTTATAGGTCGGCAGTTGTATCGTTTTCAGGTTTCGCCCGATGACTTTGTCCAAAACATATCGTCGGCGCGAACTTTCATACCTGAAGCCGAAGCACGAGAATTTCAAACGCGTGGCATAGGTAAGCATCTCAGCGCCAAGGATGTCCTGGTGCTGGGGCCGGACGGACCTGTCGATAATGCATTTCGTTTTGAAGATGAATGTGTTCGTCATAAAATAGCGGATTTACTGGGTGACCTGATGCTGGTGGGCCGGGCGGTTCGCGGGCGCCTGGTAGCGTATCACAGCGGACACAGTTGTAATCATTTGATGGCCAAGAAACTGCTTGAGTTGGCGCGGAAGCAGCAGCACAAAGGGGTGGGTTTGGATTCCGTATTGGATATTCGCAGGATACAGAAGATTCTGCCGCATCGTTATCCGTTTCTGCTGGTGGATCGGGTCATTGAGCTTGACGGTGAGCGCCGGGCGGTCGGCATCAAGAACGTAACGATTAACGAGAATTTTTTTCAGGGACATTTTCCCGGTACCCCCATTATGCCGGGCGTATTGATCGTCGAGGCAATGGCACAGATGTCTGGACTGTTATTCTCACAGCGGCTGGAACACACAGGTCAGCTCGCGGTGCTGCTGAGTATGGACAAGGTCAAAATGCGCCGAGCCGTCATGCCGGGCGATCAGTTGAGACTGGAAGTGGAAGCGGTACGTGTCAAGAGTCGTACCGGGGATTGTCGTTGTCGGGCCTTGGTGGGCGATGAAGTGGCCGCCGAGGCGCAAATACGGTTTATGCTGGTCGATGCCGACCCGGCGTAAGAAAGTTAAAAAGTAGTAGTTGAAAGTGATGTAATGATGGATGTTGCTCGTACAGCAGTGGTGGATAAAACGGCTCAATTGGGCAAAGACGTGGTGATCGGTCCCGGATGCGTTGTCGCGCCGGGGGTGGTTATAGGCGATGGTTGCACGTTGGCGGCCAACGTGATTATTGCAGAGGGCGTAACCATGGGGGCCAACAACCGCGTTTTTGCAAATTGTGTCCTGGGTGAAGAGCCGCAGATAATCGGTACGGTTGGGCCGAAAACCGAACTGATAATCGGTACGGGTAACGTTTTCCGGGAAAATGTTTCGATCAATCGTGGTTCGCCAAATGGCGGCGGAAAAACCATTATCGGCAACAACAACTATCTTATGATCGGCTCGCATCTGGGCCATGATTGCCACGTGGAAAACAATACCGTCATCGGTAACAATTGTCTGTTCAGCGGCCATTGCAAAGTTGAAAGCAATGTCTGGCTCAGCGCCTTATGTGGAATCCATCAGTTTGTCACCATTGGGCGTTTTGCTTATACCGCCGGGTTAACAGCCATAAACGCCGATGTCCCACCGTTTGTGCGTGTTTCCGGCGCCTATCCTTTCAGGGTGCGTGGCTTAAATACCATCGGTCTTCAGCGGGCCGGCTTTAGTCCGGAAAGTATTGAGGCCCTGGATGAGGCATATAGGAGTTTGTATCGTCGCCGCAGAGGCCCCATAGCCCAGGCGCTGGAGGAAATGTCAAGCCGGGATGGACTCGACGAAAACGTTAAATACATGCTGGAATTCCTGCATCGCAGTTTTCAGCACCGTTTTGGACGCTATCAGGAGTTGTTCCGACATTAAACAGATATATTTCGGTTCGAGTACATGTAATTAAAGGCGGACGAATGTCAAAAATATCAAACTTAGCGGTTGTTGACCCATCGGCGCAGATCGCGTCTGGGGTGACCATTGGTCCATTTTGCGTGATTGGCCCGGACGTGGTAATTAGCGATGGTTGCGAGTTAGCCAACAATGTTACTATAAATGGACGCACGCAGATCGGCCGGAACAACATTTTTTACCAGAATGCGGTGATCGGCGAAGCGCCGCAGGACTTGAAATACAATGGTGAGCCAACCGAGACCATCATCGGCCATGGCAACGTCTTTCGTGAGAACTGCACTGTTCATCGCGGTACCGAAAACGGCGGCGGCAAAACGGTGATTGGCGACGATAATCTGTTCATGGTGGCGGTGCACGTTGCACATGACTGTATATTGGCAGACAAAATACTACTGGGCAATCAAACCTTGTTGGCCGGCCACATTACCATCGAGACCGGTGCTGCGATCTCGGCCCTGGTGGGAATACACCATTTTGTCACCATAGGTAAGTTCAGCTATATCGGCGGCATAACGCCGGTACGCCGTGACGTGCCGCCGTTTGTCAGATTTTCCGGCGATCCCAACAAGGTTCGCAGTGTCAATAGTGAAGGACTCAAGCGCAACGGCTTCACCGAAGAGGAAATTGACGAGATCAAACAGGCGTTTCGCCAGTTGTTCCGCCGGGGCAATAACATAGCATCTAACGTTCAGGAGTTGTTGGCTCAGGACGACCTGGGCCGGCACGCGAGATATTTATGTGAGTTTATGCAGCGAAGTTGTCACAGTCGCCTCGGCCGTTATCAGGAAGCGTTTCGCCAGGACAACCCTCAGGATCGTTTGCGTCGCCGACCCGCCGAAGTGCGGAACAAAAGTTAATTTTAGAAGAGGAGAATTCCAGTGAACAAACTAAGAACCGCGGTAATTGGCGCCGGCAAAATGGGTCGTCTGCACAGCCGTATTTACAGTCAGATGGACCAGGTCGAACTGGTGGCAATAGTCGATACGCAATTGGAAAAAGCTCAACAGCTTACCGTGGAGTACGGCGGCATGGCCTATCAGAACCATAGTGAAATACTCGATAAGGTCGATGCTGTGACGGTAGCGGTGCCCACCGAATTTCATGCGGATGTGGCCCGGCCGTTCCTGGCCAGGCGTATCCCGGTAATGGTGGAAAAACCACTGGCAGAGAGCCTGACCGAAGCCAAACGAATGCTGCAATTGGCACGTGATAACAATTGCATTCTGCAGGTGGGATATTCCGAACGGTTCAATCCTGTGGTCCAGGCGATGCGCCGGTTGAATTTTACCCCACGGTTTATGGAAGCGCATCGCATCTCGCCCTATACATTCCGCTCGACCGACGTGGGCGTGGTATTGGATATGATGATCCACGATATCGACATAGTTGTTTCGCTTGCCCAAAGTAAGGTAAAGGACATAGCGGCGGTGGGCGTAAACGTACTGAGCAAACATGAGGATATTGCCAATGTCCGGCTGCTTTTTGCCAACGGTTGCGTAGCCAACCTGACCGCTTCTCGTCTGGCATTGAAAACCGAGCGCAGGATACGAGTCTTTAGTGACCAGGCCTATCTTTCGCTGGACTATCTCAGGAAAACCGGCACAATGATCAGCAAAACCGCCAATATCGATATGGTGCAGTTACTGCGCCAGCAGAGCCGGGACGGTCAGATTGATCTGCTCAACGCCGACTGGGCCAAAATGGTAAATGTGGAAACGCTCGATATAGATGACCGCGAGCCGCTGCGCCTGGAACAGGAGGCTTTTGTCCAGGCGGTCGTTGACCAGACACGTCCGCAGGTATCCGCCGAGGACGCGGTTACGGCCATGGAATTAGCGGACCGGATCGTCAGCGAAATCAATCGGCACCAATGGGACGGCTACAGCAGCGCTATCACCGATACCGAACATGCGCAGGAACAAAAAAAGACGAAAAAGTTGAAAGTTTAGTCTCTCACGAGTAAAATTGCGTGCAAAATGGTCGCAAAATATCTACCTTATTACAAATTCTCACACAACCTTAATTGGGTTCCAGGCTCCTGCCCTGCTGTTAGTATCTGGAAAACCAGCATATTGTATGGAAAGGATGATTAGTCGATGGCGCAATTGAACGTAAACATTGATCACGTAGCTACCATTCGTCAGGCGCGTATGGTGGACGAGCCGGACCCGGTATGGGCGGCGGTGGAGTGCCAACTCGCCGGCGCCAACGGTATAACCATGCATCTGCGTGAGGATCGCCGCCACATTCAGGACCGCGACGTACAACTGGTCCAACAAACGACCGGGGTAATATTGAATCTGGAAATGGCCATGGCTGAGCCGATGGTTCGTTTCGCCGTGAAGTTGAAGCCCGACCAGGTAACGCTGGTTCCGGAAAAACGTCAGGAACTCACCACCGAAGGCGGCCTGGATTGTGTCAAAAATAAACGTCGCTTGACGGCAGTGACAGAGCGGATGCGCCGCGCCGGCATCCCTGTTTCAGCGTTCATTGTTCCGCAGGTCGATCAGGTGACCGCCGCCAGTGATGCAGGTTGTGAAGCTGTCGAACTGCACACGGGTGCGTACGCCAACGCCCGCAGCCAGCGGCAGATCGCCCAATGCCTGCGCCAATTGGAAAAAGCACGCGACCTCGGCTGGGACAGCGGCTTGATAGTGCACGCCGGCCACGGCCTTAATTACCGCAATATCGGACCGGTGGCTCAAATCGAGGGATTGGCGGATTTCAATATCGGTCACAGCATTGTCGCCCGCTCGATTTTTGTCGGCATCCGCCAGGCCACACGCGAAATGATAGACTTGATAGACAAGTTCGGGCAGTGGTAAACACATAATTTTGGAATATTGAGTGGAGACAATAATATGTTTACTGGCAGTTTAGTTGCATTGGTTACACCGTTTGCTAACGGTGAAGTGGATTACGAAACCTTACGTGAGTTGGTCAACTTTCAAATCAAGAGCGGCACCGACGGCATAGTACCCACCGGTACCACCGGCGAATCGCCCACACTTACGCATGATGAACACAAGCAGGTCATCAAGGTAGTGGTCGAGGAAGTTGCCGGAAGGGTTCCCGTGATCGCAGGCACCGGCTCCAATAGTACTGCCGAGGCGCTCAGCCTGACCGCTTTTGCCAGGCAGGTCGGCGCCGACGGATCGCTTCAGGTACTGCCTTACTATAACAAACCCACCCAGGAAGGCATGTATCAGCATTTTTTGACTATCGCGCAGGAAGTCGATTTACCAATGATCTTGTACAACATTCCAGGCCGTTGTGGCGTCAACCTCGAACCGCGAACCATCGTCAAATTGGCCGAGATAGAAAACATTGTCGGAATCAAGGAAGCCAGCGGGCAGTTGGACCAGGTCTCACAGATTGCCCTTAGTACATCTTTGACGATCCTTTCCGGCGACGATAGTCTGACCTTGCCGATCGCCTCGGTGGGGGGCAAAGGGGTCATCTCTGTCGTTGCAAACATTGTTCCCACCGACGTCAAGGCACTAACCGACGCCATTCTGGAAGGCGATTTCGCCACCGCTCGCCAATGGCACAACAAGCTTTTCACCCTCGCCAGCACCATGCTCGGCCTGGCCACCAACCCCATACCCATCAAGACTGCCATGGGGCTGCTCCACTTGTCTTCACCACAGATGCGCCTGCCGATGGTGGGTCTCAGCGACAGCAAACTTCAAATCCTGGAACAGGTACTAACCGAGTACGGCCTGATAAACTGATCAGGATGGATAAACAGATAGAATGCGTAAAGTCAAGTGGGTAAAGTCCCGTAGTTGGTTTTGATTGTGAGGTGAATCGATCAGGCCAGGTGTTTCCATCCGACCTAAGCTGATGTGTTTTTTACCTGCAGGCTCTGGTGGTAGGCCTTGCCCAGCCGGGCGATCATTCGACTGGCCAAAAAATGCTTACGCAGATATTCCTGTGCCGTCCGACCAAGCGAGCGGGCATATTCATGATCCTTCAGGAGTTTTTCCAACGCATCCGTCAGCGCCTGTTCATCATGGAACTTTACCGTCAAAGCGGTCTTGCCGTTGATCACCATGTCGTTTTCCACCCCTTCGGCTGCCACCACGGCATTACCCACACTCATTGCTTCCAACAGTTCATGCCGCCACATCTTTTCCGGCCAGGGCTGAACAAAAATATCGGCCGATTGCAACACCATTTTATAAACGTCGCTATCTGACAACATGGTCTCCAAGGGTGGGACAAAGGTCACGTACTCGGCCAGCTTCAGTTGCTCGACGTGTTGACGCAGTTCGTGTTCGCCCGGTCCACAACCGGCAAGGGTCAGTCCAAACTTATAGCCACCCATACTAAGCCGCTTGGCCACGTTGATCAGTTCGGAAAAACCATGACCATAATCAAATCTGCCACAGCAGAATATCTGGGGACGCAACTGCTCATTATCAAAACAGCAGGGCAGATCGACTACATGGGTTCCGATCGGCAGCACTTGTACGCGTGGGGCCAGGCGGGGATATTTTTGACGAACCTGCCGTGCCAGTCGGCTGTTGCACGGCAGAATCTTGCCACAGCGGTCATCACTAAAATCAATATCCCCGTTTTCCAGCGACAGCAGTGAAATAACATAAGGGATTTCCAGTAATTTACTTAAATCTTGCGTCAGAAGCACCTGGCGTTCGCTGAGCGCATGCAGCAACGTAGGCCTGTAGGTAGAAAGTACATCGGCGATTCGAGCCGCCCGACGCCGAGGCCACAATGTTTCAAAAAAATCAAACGGGGGGGATTTAATTATTACTTCCCGGCTGATGTAATCGATGCGATCTGCGTTTTCGGGATAATGTTTCGCCTCGGAGATCAAACGTACGGGAGGGCTGGGAACATGCTTAAGCATTGCACTTGTCCCAACGCACAGCAGATTCAGATCGCCGACCTCGTCTATCAGCCCTACCACCAATCGACGAAGCACCGGGCCGTAACTGTGCAGGGCATCATCATCGGCCAGCAACACCACTCGCAACGCCGCGGGTTCAGCCGGCCCTGTCCCGGCTCCATCTGACGACGAGCTTGATTTCAATACTTCTGAATCATTCAAAATCGCGTTTCCTGTTACCCACTACGCGAAAAAATGAAAAATCCTCTATTTCTACCATTCTGTCGGCTTACGGACAACGGGCCACTAACTAATATCAGTTAACTTTCGCAGTTTTTTTAACCCAATTTCCATCCAACAGGGCCTGTTACGCGAAAATAGATTTTTACACAACTTCGATAAATGCTCCGTGAACGTGTAAAATTATTGGTCTTGTCTCTAAAAGGCCCTGTTCTAACTTTGCGTATAAGCAATACACAAGAAAAAGTGCGAAATCGCACTATCAGTGAATCACAATTTCATAAGGTGATATCAGCAATATTTGTTCCTGTTGCAATAAATTTAGCAAGTAAGCGGTCCGATACCATATCCTTTGGAGATCACCGCCTTTCAGCAGATCGAACGAACCTGCCGGTAACGTGCCTCCGTTTTTTAGCCCCTGGCCAAGTGACAACAACCTCGCCACGGGATCACTGCCGGCCTCCTGCCTCTGGGTCAGCAATTCCTCCACCAGTTCCATTATATTCTTGGGTCGGGGCAGACTGCGGATATGGTATTTCTCAATATTGGCCTGTCCGGCCGCCATTTCTATGGCGTCGTGCAGGTCTCCAATTTTGTCAACCAGTCCGACACTTAGCGCCACCCGGCCGGTATAGACTTTCCCCTGGGCCAGCGATTCAATCGAATCTTTCAGACGATCACCTCGCGACTGGACTACGCAGTTCTTGAATGTTTCATAAACCTGGCACATCTCTTTTGCCAGATCGAATCTTTCTATCGGGGTAAACGGTTTTGTCAAGTTGAACCGTTGAGCGTGGCGGCCACGCTGGAAACTGTAGGTGGTGATCCCCAGCTTGTCGAAAAGATTGCCTAATACAAGCTTGCCGCCCCAGACGCCTATCGAGCCGGTAATAGTAGATGCATCCGCCACGATTGTATGCCCGCCGCAGGCCACATAGTAACCTCCTGAAGCAGCCATGTCGCCCATACTTACGATTACCGGTTTCACCTCTGCGGTCTGCCGAACCGCGTTGTAAATAATATCGCTGGCAACAGCGCTGCCGCCGGGCGAATTAATCCGCACCACTACTGCCTTAACATCGTCGTCCGTGCGGCTTTCGGCAAGTGCCGTTCGAATCGTTCGGGCTCCCACTACAGAACCGCCCCACCCATCACTGCTTTCACCCAACATAATGGGACCATCCACATAAACCACCGCAATGGCGTCACCAGGCTGTTCTTTGGGTTCTGTCAGCAGTTTTTGAAAAATATTCAGCATTGCGAAGGGGTTGTCCAGTTGCAGATCGACTTTTTGTGACTCGTCGTAATCAAATCGCAGAGAAATTTCGCTGTCATTTTGCCGGCCTAACTTCTCCAGGAATTCCTCACGGTACATGACCATATCGATCAGTCCCGCCTGCAGGGCCTGCTCGGCCGGAAAGGGTCCCTGATCGACAAGTTGAGCTGACTGCCGGACAGAAGGGATACCCACTCTCGATTCCGCGATCGTTTCCAGCAGATGATCGTACAGACAATCAAACAGGCTGTTGATCTGCCGCAGTTGAGCCTCAGACGGACCGCTGCGGGTCAGCGTCTCGGGCGTCGATTTGTATTGACCTATATGGACAACATCTATCTGCATCCCAAATTTATCGAGCAGATTCTTGAAATACAATGTTTCGCCGGCCAGCCCGGTTAGCATCACCTGACCGGTCGGTGTCATGATGATCTGGTCGCAGGAGCATGCCAACAGATAATTTATTTGGTCAAGCACCTCGACATAGGCGTATGTCTTCTTGCCGGCATCGCGTAATCGTCCGATCGCTCGGCGGAGCTGATCCACATGAGCCCAGCTTAGCGACGGATTTTCAAAATTAAACAGCACCCCATCCACACTTTTATCGCTGGCGATTTCGGTGAGGGTATCGGTAATCTCGCAGATGCTCTTCGTCATTTCCCCGGATAGGCTCAACATATTTGCCCCAGGTTTATCGGTAAAGTATCCACCGACGCGAATAACCACAACGGACATAGATTTTTGACGTGGCTCGACTTGACCGGAAGGATTTTGAAATACCTGCTCTTTTTCCTCCGCCGTTTCCGCCCGGGCCTGTCCAATGAAACAGACCAGCAAAAGTCCGAATAACACGGCCACTTTGAGGGCCGACAAGTATAATTTGAATGTATAGGAATTTGTATTCAACTTACGCTTTCTCAATAAGTTAGCATAACACCATTGGTTTAACACAACGAGGTCCAGCGGAAGCTGGTAATTTGTGCATATCCATCTGGTCAACTCCTGATAGCTGACACATTTTTCTGGTATTGGCGTCTTTTTTTTCTGTAAAATCTCGCTTATTTCGTTATCCTAACTATCTTGGATGGTTTTGTCAATCTCGCGGAGAAAATTAAACTATCCCGCGATTACCCGAACGATAACATAAAATCCTTAAAATCAGGTAGTTATGAAAAACCCACAAAGCTGCCGACAACGGTTGTAGCATCATAAAAAACATAAGGGAGCCTCTAAAAATTGCTTTTGTCACGAGAACGAGCGAAATTTTCGTCAGCGAGGCAGAGGTCAAAAATCGCCGCAGGCGTAGTTGTAACTACCTTATGAACATCTAGTTATGAAGTATATGCACAATAGCGACCTCGGCACCACTAGTGCCTCGTGCCTGTTGCCTTCAACTGGACTCTAATTCGTTAAAATAGGTCAGTTTGGAATTTTAGTATTGCGACTATTGGCCCCGAATGATATAATGACGAACCTTTATTTGGTCGATAAGAGAGGTGGTAGTCAGTGGATAGCCTCCGCAATCTCGGCCGAATAATAATCATTGTTGGTATTGTCAGCATCAATACCGACCCGCGGTAGGCGCTGGTTGGCTATTGTTGAGTATCTTATTATAGTATAAGGAGTTAAGTATGTTAGTTGAAAACGTATCTGATGTTCCCACCTACGATGTACCGGAAGCGATCAAAGGCAAAACGGACATCGATTTCGCCAAGTATCAGAAAATGTACAAGCGATCGATTGATGATCCGGAAGGCTTTTGGGCCGAGATGGCGGAGGAATTCGTCAGTTGGGATACCAAGTGGAACAGAGTGTTGGAGTGGGACTTTGAGGAAGCAAATATCGAATGGTTTAAGGGCGGCAAGCTTAATGTCAGTTATAATTGCCTGGACCGCCATGTCGAAGCCGGCTATGGAAATCAAACCGCTTTGATCTGGGAAGGCAACGATCCACATGAGGATGCCAAAATTACCTATAAGCAGCTTCTCGAAGAAGTGTGCCAGTTTGCCAACGCCCTTAAGAAAATCGGTGTCAGGAAAGGCGACCGTGTTTGTCTCTATATGCAGATGATCACCCAGTTGCCCGTGGCCATGTTGGCGTGCGCCAGGATCGGGGCGGTGCACAATGTGGTTTTTGGCGCATTCAGTCCTGATTCCCTGGCCGAACGCATTAACGACTCGTCCTGTAAGGTGCTGATCACTCAGGACACCGCTCTGCGTGGCCAAAAAAACAATATCCCCATGAAAACCAATGCCGACGCCGCCATAGCCGGATGCCCCAGTATTGAGCATATTATCGTCGTAAGGCGAACCGGTATAAATGTGCCAATGACCAAAGGCCGTGATCTTTGGTGGCATGAGCTGGTCAAGAACGAATCAACCACATGCACGCCCGAGCGGATGGATGCCGAGGATCCTCTGTTCATTCTATACACCTCCGGATCCACCGGTCATCCCAAAGGCGTTCTGCACACCACCGGCGGATACCTCGTTTACGCCGCCATTACTCACAAATACGTTTTCGATTATCAGGAAAACGATATCTTCTGGTGCACCGCCGACATCGGCTGGGTAACAGGTCACAGCTATATCGTTTATGGGCCGCTTTGCAACCGCGCCATTTCGGTTATGTTTGAGGGTGTCCCAAATTATCCCGATTTCAGCCGTTTTTGGCAGGTTATCGATAAGCACCAGGTCAATATCTTCTATACCGCCCCCACCGCGCTGCGGGCCTTGATGAAGGAAGGCAACAGTTGGGTTGAAAAATGTGACCTTTCCACCCTCAAAGTACTCGGCACCGTTGGGGAAACCATCAAGAGTCCCGAATGGCACTGGTATTTCGAGGTCATAGGCAAAAAAAATTGCCCCATCGTCGATACCTGGTGGCAGACCGAAACCGGTGGCATCCTCATTACCCCTCTGCCGGGCGCCATCAAGACCAAGCCCGGTTCAGCCACGCTGCCGTTTTTCGGTGTTAGCCCCGTGCTCGTTGACGAAAACGGCGTCCTCATCGAAGGCAATGGCGTCAACGGCAATTTGTGCATCGATCGGCCCTGGCCCGGTATAACGAGGACCCTGTATGGCGATCACGAACGCTTCAAACAGACTTATTTCGGCATGTTCTCCGGCAAGTATTTCACCGGTGACGGTTGCCGTCGTGACGAGGACGGCTACTACTGGATCACCGGACGGGTTGACGATGTCATTAACGTCTCGGGCCATCGGCTCGGCACCGCGGAGATCGAAGGCGCACTCGGCAAACACCCCAAGGTCGCAGAGGCCGCCGTCGTCGGATTCCCACACGATATCAAGGGTACAGGCATATATGCTTACGTTACCCTAAAAACCGGGCAGGAACCTTCCGATGAGGTCAAAAAAGAACTGATCAAAATGGTTCGTAACGAAATTGGACCACACGCCAGTCCAGACAAAATTCAGTTTACTCCGGGACTGCCAAAAACTCGTTCCGGGAAAATTATGCGACGTATCCTTCGTAAAATCAGCGAAGGAGCCATCGACCAGCTCGGAGACATCTCTACACTGGCCGATCCAAAGGTAGTCGAAAATCTGGTCGAAGGCCGACAATAAGAAACACCGAACGTATTTGTATGATGTATCCAGCGGTTATCTGGAAGACCGACACAAAATTCAAGGTGCATGCTCAGGTTAAAAAAACTTGAGCATGCACTATTGCGAAAGATAGCGGAACATGCAAGGGAGGCATTCCCATCTGAACCGCTTTTTGGCAGGCACGTTCGACTATTCTCTCTCTTGTAGCTTCGTGCTCTCGACGTGTCTTTCCATTTATTTCATCAGGACTATAAAGTTCGGTTATTTCTATCCCCAAGATACTCTTTTCATGAGGTCCAACAAAATCGGGACTATCTCCTTGAGTAAATGTTTCACTCAATGCATATTTACCTTGGAAAATATCGAAAATGACTTTCTCTCTTTTCCTGTTACTTACAAGCATCATAAAAACCCAAATCCTCCATATTCAACTTTATCACCTAAAATATATTCATCCAACTAAAATTATTCACTATTCATTTTTCACCATTCACTTGATTTTTGTTTTTCACTTGTTTACCAGATTAAACCCTATTTTTGCCAACTGCCGGGTAATTTCCTTATTCAACTTCTTTTCCTCTTCCATCTGCCCCGCCAATTCGGTGGTCAATTTCCTCATTTTTTCTTCAAAGGGGATACCGTCATCTATTTCGTCTTTTATCCCAACATAACGCCCCGGTGTTAAGACGAAGTTATGCTTTTGGATTTCCGCCAGTGTTGTGGACTTGCAAAAGCCCTTGATGTCGCAATAGACAGCGACATCCTCACCTTTACATCCTCTCCCTCTGGGAGAGGAAAGAGGAGAGGGAGTGTTTGCTCTGGGAGAGGAAAGAGGAGAGGGAGTGTTTGCTCTGGGAGAGGAAAGAGGAGAGGGAGTGTTTGCTCTGGGAGAGGAAAGAGGAGAGGGAGTGTTTGCACTGGGAGAGGATTGTTTCGTAGCGTCAGCAATGCATTGAAGAATAGTTTCCGGCTTAGCCAGAAATTCCTCGTTCCTGAATCTCAAGACGGTTATACCCATTGAAGCAAGATAGGCATCACGTTTGTGGTCGTGCTTTTTCTGGCCATCACTGTTATGGACTCCTCCATCAAGCTCGATAACCAGTTTGTAATCATGACAATAGAAATCCACTATGTAATCGCCGAACTGATGTTGACGACGGAATTTCATGTTCATAAGTCGCCTGTCTCGGAGCAATTTCCACATAACCGATTCGGCAGGTGTCTGTTTTTTTCTTAATTCTCTTGCGGTATCGAGTAATCCGGGAAAATCAAATCCTCCCCGATAATGCCCCTCTCCCTCTGGGAGAGGGTCAGGGTGAGGGTTGCCTTGCTTGCTTCGCCAGTTGTGATAAGTGCCTGCAATCTTGGCAATGTCCTCATCGGCAAACTCCCGGTGCGTCCGGTCTTTCATAAAGCCGACTTCACCCGCATCTATAAAGAGGATTTCGCCGCTTCGCTTTCTGTCGCCGTTTCCTACTCTTTTTCGGGATATGAACCACAGGCAGGCGGGGATTCCTGTATTGTAGAACAATTGCTTTGGTAAACCGACAATACAATCGACAAGGTCGTTTTCGATTAAATTCTTTCGTATATCGCCTTCGCTATTAGTTTGAGAAGAAAGCGAACCGTTGGCAAGGACGCAGGCCATTATCCCTTTGGGCGATAAATGATAAATCATGTGCTGGAGCCATGCGTAATTGGCGTTGCCTGCCGGAGGGGTTCCGTATTTCCAGCGGGCATCTTTGGCTAACAATTCACCGCTCCAGTCGCTATCGTTAAAGGGTGGATTAGCAAGGATAAAATCAGCCTTTAAGTCCTTATGGGCATCGTTAAGAAAAGAACCTTCATTGTTCCATTTTACCTGCGAACCATCTATCTGGCGGATTGCAAGATTCATTCTGCAAAGACGATATGTTGTCTGGTTTGATTCCTGACCGTAAATGGAAATATCATCAATTTTGCCCTTATGGGATTCAACGAACTTTTCGCTCATTATAAACATTCCACCCGAACCGCAGCAGGGGTCAAAGACACGGCCTTTGAAAGGGGCTATCATTTCGACCATAAGGCGAACGATTGACTTAGGTGTATAGAATTGTCCGCCCTTTTTGCCTTCGGCATTGGCAAATTCGCCTAAGAAGTATTCATAGACCCTGCCAAGAATGTCTTTACTCTTTGCAGCCTCATCGCCGAGGGCTATATTACCAATTAAGTCGATAAGTCCGCCCAAAGCGGCCTTGTCGAGGTTTGGCCGGGCAAAAACTTTGGGTAAAATACCTTTTAGGGTGGGGTTTTCCTTCTCGATTGCCTCCATCGCATTATCGACATCTTTTCCGATAGAGGGCAGTTTCGATCTTGAGTGAAGATACGACCAGCGGGCGGTCGGAGGCACAAAGAAAACATTTTCCGCTCGGTACTCATCAGCATCTTCCGGGTCAGCCCCTTTGTAATCGCCTTTACCTTCAATTAGTTTGGTGTGAAGCGCCTCGAATGAATCAGAAATGTATTTGAGGAAGATTAGCCCAAGTGCGATATGCTTATATTCAGCGGCGTCTATATTCTTTCGCAGCTTATCCGCCGCCTTAAAAAGCGTCTTTTCAAAGGTTTCGGCTTTGCCGTTATTGTCTTTTTCCATATTTTTCGCCTAACTGCCTTAAAATAAACGACTTACCAGCCTTTTTGCCAGTTTTATCCGTGCAAACCAATCTCATCCGTCCCATCCGTGTCCTATTCTTTTCCTCCCTATTGCCTTGTTTCTTTCTTCTGTCCCTATTATTTCTCGTTCTTTCTCTGTGCCTCCGTGGTTCATCTTTTTATTCTTATTTTCTAGTGCCTAGTGCCTAATGCCTCGTGCCTTCTTCTCCAGTCCTTCCCATCCCAGCACAGCCCATCTCGCCTATAAGCCAAAACTACCAAGGCCCGCCCAAACTGTCAAACAAAATCCCAACCTTTCACCTCCTCTTTCCTTCCCCTGCCCCCAGACCCCCAGCCTCCCTCCAAGTTCGCTCCCCCCTCCCAACTCCACCACCCCTTCCAACTCCGCCCTTTGTCTTCTGAAATCTCAAATCTCAAATCTGACTTCTAATCCCCCCATCTCCCCTATCCTTCCCATCCCCCCATTCACTTTTCATCAAAACATAGTACAAACAGGGTGCAAACATAGTACAAACAGGGTGCAAACATAGTACAAACAGGGTGCAAACATAGTACAAACATAGCGCAAAGTGGGTACAAACCACATCACTTTTCGTCGGAATTCGTCCAAATTTCACGATTTTTCACACATCTGTTTTTTTGAGCGGGCGTACCAGATCGGTGATTTATAAGTGGTATTCTATTGACAAGCTTAGCCAAAGCCGGTATTATACAGCCTCTTTTGGTTAGTAACTTAGTCATTTTATTGTAACGGAAGATGATTGGAGGTCCTTATTTTGCAGAAGGTTACGTTAATCAGAGGTGACGGAGTTGGCCCGGAAATAGCACAGGCGGCCCGCCGTTGCGTAGAAGCCACCGGAGCTCCGATCGAATGGGACATTCAGGACGCCGGCGCAGATATAATGAAAAGCCAGGGCACTCCGCTGCCGGACCGCACAATAAAGTCCATCGAAACAACCAGAGTGGCGCTGAAGGCGCCGATCACTACTCCGGTGGGTACGGGGTTTCGCAGTATTAACGTGCATCTGCGTCAGCATTTCAACTTGTATGCGTGCCTGCGGCCGTGTAAGAGCTATGAAGGCGTGCGGAGCAAATATGAGAATATCGATTTGATTGTGGTTCGTGAAAATACCGAAGACCTCTACGCCGGAATCGAATTCGAGAAGGATACCGATTCCGCGGTGGAGTTGATCGACTGGATCAATGCCCACAGCAAACGGCAAATCACCAGCGATTCTGGGATCAGTATCAAGCCGATCTCGGTGCATGGGACTGAGCGGATTGTGCAGTTCGCGTTTGACTATGCCCATGCGAACGGTCGAAAAAAGGTTACCAGCGTACACAAAGCCAATATCATGAAGCATACTGACGGGCTTTGGCTGGAGGTCAGCCGAGAGGTGGCCAAGAAGAACGCCGACATCGAGTTTGAAGACCGGATTGTAGATAACATGTGCATGCAGTTGATCCAGAAACCGGAGTTGTATGATGTGATCGTATTGCCGAACCTTTATGGTGATATTGTAAGTGATTTGTGCGCGGGGCTGATCGGAGGATTGGGTGTGGCGCCGGGTGCTAATATCGGGGCGGACATGGCAATTTTTGAAGCGACGCACGGCAGCGCACCTAAATATACGGGTATGAATAAGGTCAATCCGACGGCACTGATTCTCTCGGCGATGCTGATGCTGCGGCATCTGGAAATGCGAGCTGAGGCGGACCGGCTCGAACAGGCGGTTTCGGCAGTGCTTGCTGAAGGTAAAGATGTCACCTACGATATGAAGGAACATCGGGACGATCCGACGGCAGTCGGTACGAACGAGATGGCAGATGCTATAATTGCCAAGATGCAGCCGGACCATGTAAAGGCATAGAAGAAACCGGTTGTCTGTTGAAAAGGAGAAAAAGCAGCCAAAGGCGGTGCCGGTGTAAGAACGGTGTTTTTTTGGATTAGTTATGTGGGCTAAATCGATCATCAGCGGCGAGGCCAAAGGGACAGCGGCGGATTTGGAACGATTACTGTTGCGGGCGGTGTCGGCATGTTTGTACGGACCACTGGTCCGCATACGCAATCGCCTTTACGACCGGGGCCGGTTGAAAAGCATACGGCTGAGGGTGCCGGTGATCTGTGTGGGTAATATCACCACTGGCGGTACGGGTAAGACGCCGATGGTTATCTGGCTGTGCCGATATCTGCAAAGTCAGGGCAGGAAGGTTGCGATACTTAGCCGTGGGTATAAGAGCCGCGACGAGACCGGTAACGATGAAATGGAGATAATCCGTCAGGCGATTCCGGATGTTCCGATTGTTATGGAGGGCGATCGGGTGCGGGGCGGACGATGGGCCATTGAGCGATATCAGCCGGATGTGATTGTGCTGGATGACGGTTTTCAGCATCGCCGGCTGGAGCGCGATCTTGACATAGTAATGATCGATTGTAGTTGTCCCTTTGGATACGAGCACATATTGCCGCGTGGATTGTTGCGGGAACCTGTTGAGCAACTGAAGCGGGCCGGGGCGGTGGTGCTGAGCCGTTGTGATTCGATAACGACAGATGACCTTGCGTCTTTGGAAAATCGAGTGCGTCATCTGCTGGAAGATGATCAGAAAAAACCAATTACGCAGAGTCGGCATGAGCCGATCGGTCTTTTTGCCACTGATGAGGGTGAAGTTGAGTTGGCGAGCCTGTCAGGTAAGAAGGTGGCTGCGTTTTGCGGGATTGGCAATCCTGATTCATTTGTGGCAACGCTAAAACAGCTCGCAGTGGAGGTGGCAGGTCAGCGTTTTTTTGACGACCATGTCAGATACGATGAGAGTATCGGCGAAGTGCTGAGGGACCTGCAGAGGGAATGTAATGCCGACTGGCTGGTGACAACCGAAAAGGACTGGGTAAAACTGAACAGAATGCCGGGTGTGCGAGCTATGAAACAGTTGCACTGGCTGAAGGTTGAGATGGTAATTACACAAGGTCAGAAGCAATTATGTGAAATGCTGGATGAGATTTGGAAGAAGGCACTAGGCACGAGGCGGTAGGAAGAAGTGGTTACGTGTGTTTGACAACTTAAAACGGTCAGTTTGAGTAAGAGGATAGGAGTTTCTTTTGTTTATTTGGTAAAATTGGTGAGCTGAAGTTTATTTTTTTACTGTGTAATGGTATGGCAAAGTCAGTTAACAAGAAATACGGACCGATAGACGTTAGGAAACTGGAGACGTTTTCCATGGCTCGGCGTGAGCACAAGGTGGATGGGTCGGGCGTGGCGGGGCTGCCAAAAAAAGGAGCGTCGGCAAAAGAGTTGCTGGAGAGTTTCAGCGATTTTCTCGGCGCCAGGCAGTTGCGTCGGCTGGTGGAGGTGATAGCGGAGGCGGTGAAGAACAATCGGCCGGTGTTTTTTGCTATGGGAGCGCATGTAATTAAGGTTGGCTGTTCGCCGATCATTATCGATCTGATGGAGCGTGGGATATTGAGCGGTTTCGCGATGAACGGTGCGGGGGCGATTCACGATTTTGAGATGGCCTGGCATGGTCAGACGAGTGAGGATGTCGGTGCTAATCTGCACGAAGGGCGGTTTGGAATGACCGTGGAAGCGCCGGAGATATTGGCTGGGGCTGCCCGGCGGGGCAGGGAAAACCAACTCGGACTAGGCTCGGCGCTGGGAGAGATAATTAACGAACAAAAAATGCCTCACCGAGATTTGAGTTTGTTCGCAGCAGCAGATAAGTATGACAAACTGGCGACTGTTCATGTGGCATTAGGGACCGATACGGTGCACATGCACGAACAGGCTGACGGATCGGATATTGGGGCGTCATCGCTGATTGATTTTCGCCGACTTTGCAGCGCGGTTGCGGATCTGGGTGACGGCGGCGTATGGGTCAACATAGGTTCGGCAGTGATACTGCCGGAAGTGTTTCTCAAGGCGGTATCGGTGGCTCGCAACCTGGGGGCCGACCTTGATGAGATGTACACGGCGAATCTGGATATGATACGACATTACCGCGTGGAGCAAAATGTATTGTCGCGTCCGGTGCGGAAAGGTCACAGTTTCGAGGTGATCGGGCACCATGAAATAACACTGCCGCTGCTGAGGATGTGGTTGTTACAGTTACTTTAGCCGGGCAGGTCAGAAATCTGCAAACTTATAAGAAGTTGGTATAAGAAATATGTATGAGCGACTAATAGAGATATTGAAGGCCACAGGAAATCCGAAAGTGCTGTTGGTTGGGGATTTCATGCTGGATAACTATGTCTATGGCGACATCAATCGGATATCGCCGGAAGCACCGGTAATGGTACTGAACGTAACCGAGCGTCAGGAACAGCCTGGCGGAGCTGGGTCGGTAGCAATGGACCTGGCGATACTTGAGTGCGAGGTGGCGTGCCTGGGCGTAGTGGGCCGCGACGATAACGGAGGGCGGCTATGCAGCCTGTTGGCACAGACGGGACGGATCAATGTTGCGGGGCTGGTGGCAACGGACGATCGGCCCACCACATTAAAACAGCGGATAATCGGCCTGGCTCAACATCGGCATCGACAGCAATTAATGCGTATCGACGACGAAAGTAGTGATCCAGTTGTGCCGGCTACGAGGCAACTGTTAAGCCGACAGCTCGATGAACTGCTGAACTGGTGCGATGTGGTGTGCCTGCAGGATTATAACAAAGGCGTACTAAGCAATGAGTTTTGTCAGGAGATTATCGCCGCGGCCGGGAATCGCCAAAAGCAGGTTATTATCGATCCGGCGTCGATTAAGGACTACAGCCGTTATGAAGGAGGATGGCTGATAAAACCGAATCGGCGGGAACTGGCCATGGCTGCCGAGGTGAAGATCGACGGGCCGGAAACCTGGTTTCAGGCGGCTCGGCAATTGGCCCGGAAGTATAATATCGAGAACATCGCTGTGACGCTGGATAAGCAGGGGGCGTATCTTTATAATCGCGGGTCCGACGCTGGCGAGTTGATTGGGACGCGTCCGCGAAGTGTCTATGATGTGACAGGGGCGGGCGATATGGTTTTGGCTATGATGGGATTGCTGATAGGCGCCAGGTACGAAGGTATCGAAGCGCCGAAGGTCAGTGAGGTGGTTCGTCTGGCCAATGTGGCGGGGGGGCTGGAAGTAGAGCGGTTCGGTTGTGTGGGGATCAATCGCAAAGAGATCATGGCCGATCTGGCCCGTGAACGGCACATCGGAACCGGTAAGCTCCGCAGCCTGGACGGTCTGATAGCGGATTTGCAATGGCACCGGCAACAGAAATCGAAGATTGTTTTAACCAATGGTTGTTTCGACATATTGCATCCGGGTCATATCAACCTGCTTAGTTTTGCCAAGGAGCAGGGTGATATTCTGATAGTGGCGATCAACAGCGACAGTTCCGTACGGACCTTGAAGGGACCGAGCCGTCCTATTTTGAAGGAGCATGACCGAGCGGCGCTGCTATCGGCACTGGAGGCGGTGGACTACGTTGTGATCTTTAGCGAGCTTGATCCGGAGGAGATTATCAAGAAGGTTTCGCCGGATGTGCTGGTCAAGGGAGCCGACTGGACGGGTAATGTCGTAGGACAGGCCCTGGTGGAAGGCCGCGGCGGTAAAGTAGTGCTGATGCCATTGGTTAAGGGTAACAGTACGACAAGCATCATTGACCAGGTTATTGAAAAAACATATCGACAAACTAAAGAACGCAGGTAGCGATTATGAGTAACCGGGCAGTTTTCCTCGACCGGGACGGTACGCTGATCGAGCACTACGATTATCTGACCGATCCAAAGCAGGTACAGTTGCTCACCAGGAGCGTCTCGGCGCTGCGGTTGTTGAAGGAGCATGGTTTTCTGCTGGTAGTGGTGACGAATCAGTCGGGGGTGGCACGGGGTATGCTCACCGAAAAGAAACTGGGGCAAATCCACGACCATTTGCAATCTTTGCTGAGCAATGAAGGTGTTTTTCTGGATAAGATATACTATTGTCCCTATCATCCCGAGGCGGTGGTGGACAAATACCGTCAGGACAGCGATCTGCGTAAACCCAAACCGGGTATGCTGCAGTTGGCGGGCCGGGAGCTGGATATAGATATTTCCCAAAGCTGGGTGGTTGGCGATGATGATCGAGATATCGAAGCGGGCCGGGCAGCGGGCTGTCACACGATTATGCTGGAGGCTCGCGGGAGCAATCTGGTACGCAAAGGCCAATCAAAGCCGGACTTTTATGCGGTCAATCTGCAGGAAGCGGCCAACCTGATCATCCGCTATGGGGATAAGGACCTGCCTGGGAAAAAAGTGGAGGAGGCTAAGCAAAATAATAGTGACTCAGTCAGCGACGAAGATACCACCCTGAAAACAAAGAGCGAAAAAAAGGAAGAAAAGACCGATCACGACCGTTTTGTCAGCGATGCTTTTTCAGATGAGGATACCGTTGTGGAAGACGACAATAAGAGTAAAGAGCAAACGGAAAATATCGAACAGCCTGCCCAGAGCCGGGGTGATCCTGATCCGATGGAGGCAGATACCAATATGCTGCTCGGACAAATACTGCGCGAACTAAAAGGGATGAACCGGGCGCAAAGTCACAAAGCGGAGTTTTCGTTGGGCAAACTGTTCGCCGGGGTGGTGCAAATGCTGGTTCTTATGTGTTTGATACTGGCATTCTGGTTCGGCACGAGTCCTGAGCCGAAAACTGAGGTTTCTCAGAATTGCCTGCTTTGGGCGCTGGTCTTTCAAATGCTGGCGTTGACATTATTGATTACGCATCGACAACGCTAAGCAGGGAGAAGTCAACTACAAATGTTAAATGTCAAGGGTCATGTTGCGTTGGTTACCGGGAGTACGGCGGGGTTAGGTAAAGAAATTGCTATGGTGCTGGGCCGAGCCGGGGCTAAGGTGGCGATGAATTATGCCAACAACACCGTTCGCGGCGAACAGGCCTTTGGAGAGTTTCAAAAAGCCGGATGCCAGGGGGTCCTGGTTCGAGCTGACGTTTCGGACGAAGGGCAAGTCAATCAAATGGTCCGGGCGATAGAAGATCTGCTCGGACCGGTGGATATCCTGGTTATAAACGCGACGCCGCCACAGGTGCAAAAACCCATAGAAGAATACGACTGGGAGTTTTATCAGTTGATGGTCGATTTTTTTATTAAAAGCCCGTTTCTGCTGACCCGTGCCGTTTTGCCCGGTATGAAGGCTGCGAAATGGGGCCGAATTATCAATATCGGTAGTGAAGTGTTCGAACGCGGGGACAGCCAATACAGTGCGTATGTAGCAGCTAAAGGGGGACAACTCGGATGGACCCGAAGCATGGCAAACGAACTCGCGCCATGGAATATCACGGTGAACCTGATCGCACCAGGCTGGATACTGCTGGACCGCCATAAGAATATTCCCCAGGAACTGAAAGACGATTATCTGAAAAGCGTTCCTTTGGGGCGTTGGGGCAGACCCCAAGACGTTGCAGCAACAGCGCTTTATTTTGCCAGCGAGGAAGCTTCATTTATTACCGGTCAGAATATTTGTGTTAACGGCGGCTTGACGTTTCCTTAACCACTCAACATGGTGGGACAATAAAATTATTATCTTGACAGGATATTGATGGTCTGTTATTTGCAGCCAGACAGTTTTCTCACGGATTAAGGCTACGTTTTTATAGAATACCCGCAGATTGGCCGATAGAACTTCCCGTGGTGTGAGTTAAAAATCGCTTTGCGCGCGGTCAAACACGACGAGATCGACTGCTTGAGAACTTTAACTCCTTATATTGCAGTAAGTTAGAGTCTTTTGATCGCTTTTGATCACAATTTGCGTATAATCTTGTATTATGGCAGCTAAAAAGAAATCATCTTCTAGCGGACGATCACTGGTAATTGTCGAATCCCCAGCTAAGGCCAGAACCATCGAAAAATATCTAGGTGACGGCTTTGAGGTCAAAGCCAGTATGGGCCATGTCCGTGATTTGCCGGGCAATGAGATGTCTATTGACATAAGTAACTCGTTCGCACCTACTTACGAGATAATTGCCGGGCGGAAAAAGACAGTTGCCAGTCTGAAAAAGGCGGCCGGGGCCGCCGATATGGTCTATCTGGCCCCTGACCTGGACCGCGAAGGTGAGGCGATAGCATGGCATTTAGTGGAGGCGCTCAAAATCAAGCCGGAAAAATACCGGCGTGTGGTTTTCAACGCTATTACCCGCAGTACCATCCAGGATGCCTTCGCCCATCCGGCGGAACTGGATATGGGCAAAGTCTATGCTCAGCAGGCTCGTAGAATATTGGACCGTATTGTGGGATACGAGATCAGCCCGTTATTATGGAAAAAGGTTGCACGGGGGCTTTCGGCGGGCCGGGTGCAGTCGGTGGCGGTAAAGCTGATTGTCGGTCGGGAAAAGGAAATTCAGGCGTTTGAGCCGCAGGAATACTGGAAGATCAGCGGTATTTTCTCGACCTACGAGGACAAAAATCTGGCGACGCGGTGGCAGGAATTTTTGGATGGTTTCGAAGAAAAGGCTCCCACCGCCAAGCAAAGGAACCAATGGCTGACCGAAAATCACAGTCTTGAAGCACAGTTGGCCACGTGGGCGGGCAAGGCTTTCCGACCGGACAACGAAAACGACGCCATGTCTGTTCACAAGGCCCTGCAGGGTGTGGATTTCCAGATTGCTGAGATTCAGACCAAGCGGACCCTATCGAAAGCCCCGGCCCCTTTTATAACCTCAACGTTGCAGCAGCAGGCGGCAAATCGGCTGGGGTTCTCCACCAAAAATACGATGCGCATCGCGCAGCAGTTGTACGAGGGTATGGAATTAGCGGGGCTGGGCAGTGTGGGGCTGATTACTTATATGCGTACGGACAGTACTCATTTGGCGCCCGAGGCGATCAGTACCGTACGCGGCTTTATCGATGAAAATTTTGGCAAAGATTATCTGCCGACGAAACCTAATAAACATGGTTCGAGCAATAAGTCGGCCCAACAGGCTCACGAAGCGATCCGTCCTACTGATGTCAATTTGACTCCGGAGCGGGTTAAAAGCGATCTGACGGGACAGCAGTATAAGTTGTACGATATGATTTGGCGGCGGTTTGTAGCCTGTCAGATGACCGATGCCCAGTGGGACGTTACCAATGTCAGTATTACCGCCCAGACCGATATGGGCCAGGCGGTATTCAAGGCGATGGGCCGACAACTGGTTTTTGACGGATTTATGAAGGTTAACGGCGTTGCGACCAGCGACGGCGATCAGATACTGCCAAAACTTGAGCAGGGCCGGGAGGTCTGGCCGGTGAAGACGCAGGCGAATCAGCATTTTACTTCGCCGCCGGCGCGTTATACGGAGGCATCGCTGGTCAAGACGCTGGAGGCGGAAGGCATCGGTCGGCCTAGTACTTACGCGACCATTATTTCGACGATCCAGGACCGCGGCTACGTCGAGCAAATCGAACGTAAGTTTTATGCTACGGATCTGGGGATCGTGGTGACCGAAAAGCTCAACGAGCACTTTCCGCGGGTGATGGACCTGGCATTTACCAGTCACATGGAAGAACAACTCGACAAGATAGAAGAACAGCATCTCGACTGGGTGCAGGTACTTAATGAATTTTATGGGCCGTTCAAGGAGAATCTCGATCGGGCACATCAAGAGATGACACATGCCAAGGCAGAGACTCAACCGTCTGAATACACGTGTTCCGAGTGCGGAGAACCTATGGTGTATCGGTTTGGCAAGAATGGGCGGTTCCTGTCTTGCAGCGGTTATCCGAAGTGCAAGTTTGCCTCGCCGTGTGACCGGAACGGAAAAATGACCGAGCCGGAAAAAACACAGCACAAATGTCCTAAGTGCGGTAAAGAGATGATCTTACGCGAAGGGCGCTTTGGCACGTTTCTCGGATGCAGCGACTATCCACAGTGCAAGACCACACAGCAACTGGACAAAGAAGGTAACCCGCTGCCACCGAAACCGCCGCCGGAACCGTCCGGTATTAAATGCTATAAGTGCAGTGGTGAACTGGTGATACGTGAAAGCAAGAAAGGGCCGTTCCTTGGTTGTGGCCGGTTCCCAAGGTGCCGTACCATAGTCAGTATCAAGCAACTCGATCGCCTCAAAGAGTTGCAGGAAAAGGGCGTTTGGCCGCCTAAAACATACGAGGAAGCGGACGAACTGCTGGAACGTAAGAAGAAGAAAGCTGCACCGAAAAAGGGGCAAAAAGCAGCCAAATCGACCAAGGCCCCGCCCAAACCAGCCAAAGCGCCGTCTAAACCGGCCAAGGCCAGGAAATCACCTGTGGCCGTTGATTAATAAAGACCGGCAACTTGGTTATTGGCCTCTGTTCTTATTATGGAACGGTGATATTATAGTAACGCATGTAGGTCTTGTGCCATCTGAGGCCCCACAGATCCGCCAGTTCCAGTCTTTCGACGTTACCGCCGACAAAAGCCACGTTGATTGCCATACCGTGACGATTGATACAAAAACCACCCATGTCGTCCGTCCAGCCGGGTTGGTCCAGGTCGAACGGTACGGGATCAGGTTGTGGCGGCCGAGAGGGAAATTCCGTACCTGATCTCCATCCCGGCCATGTGCCGACCCAATTGGCGTCACCTCCTAAGGGAACATCGGATGAGACTGTCGAGTATTTCTTCCAGATCTTTAGTGGGTTCGGATCGATATAAGCTGCCTTTAGGTAGCCTACCGATGCATATTCATCACTATTTTGCGAGGGGAATCTGGGTAACAGCCAACAATTCATTCCGTAGGAACCATCAGAGAATTGCCATCGCCACAATGTTTTAGACGATCCTAACCATATCCAATCCGTCTTAATATTTACATCCTCCGGGTATTGTGTTGACGGGCAGGTGGCTATTTTCATTATTCCATCCCGATACCTGACCGGATCTTTGATATAATCCTTAATAGCACTGAAATATGGGGCCAATTCATGGATCCAATATTTGCGCTCCGCATTATAAGCCGTTATATCCCCGCTGCCATGGGAAAATATCATAGTTTGGTCATCATTCTCGTGGGTGTACATGGACATCGCCAAGGCTATTTGCCTGAGATTGCTCGCGCACTGGACAACCTTGGCTTGCTCCCGGGCCTTGGCCAGGGCCGGCATCAGGATTGATATCAGCAGGGCAATAATGGAAATAACCACCAGTAATTCGATTAACGTGAAACCTTTTCTCTTCTTCATGGAAATTCTCCTTGATATTGCGCCAAGCCTTTCAAGCCTGCCGGCACAGGCCCAACCCAGCGGTTGACTGCCCAACCGGCGCCACAAAGCAAATCGTCGGACAAACTCAAACGTGCATCAATTGACAAAGACTGGCAACTGGTTATTAGCCCGTTCTTATTGTGGAACAGTGATATTATAAAAACGGTAGTAGGTCTTGTGCCATCTGAGGGCCCACAGATCCGCCAGTTCCACTCTATCGACGTTGCCGCCGACAAAAGCCATGTTGACCGCCATACCGTGACGATCGGCACAAAAACGCTCTATACCTTCGTACATCCCCCAGTTGGGTTCTTCCAGTTGCTGGGTTGTCGGTACGTAATCGGGTTGTGGCGGCCTAGTGGGAAATTCCGTACCTGAATCCAGTCCCGGCCATGCGCCGACCCAAAAGGAGTCTCCTACTAAGGGAACATCAGATGGGATTGTCGAGTACTTCTTCCAGATCTTTAGTGGGTTCGGTTTGATATACGCCTCATACAAATAATACGCACTATCGTTCGGGAGGGATCTGGGTAACAGCCAACAATTTATTCCGTAGGAACCATCAGTGTGTTGCCATCGCCACGTTCTTTTAGCCCCTCCATACCACATGCAATTCGCGTCCAACTGATTATCAGCATACCCCTCCGGTACCTTAAACGGTGCTGCCGGGCACGTGCCTATTTTCATTATTCCCTCTCGGTATCTAATCGGGTCTTGGAGAAATGCCTTGGTAGCAGTGAAATATGGGGCCAATTCATGGATCCAGTATTCGCGAGACCCGGTGTAACTAAACAGATTGCTGCCATGGAGAAATAACATAGTTTGGTCATCATTCTCGTTGACATACATGTTCATCGCCAGGGCTATTTGCCTGAGATTGCTCGCGCAATTGACAGTCTGGGCTTGCTTCCGGGCTTTGCCCAGGGCCGGCATCAGGATTGATATCAGCAGGGCAATGATGGAAATAACCACCAACAATTCAATTAACGTGAAACCTTTTCTCTTCTGCATGGAAATTCTCCTTGATATTCACCGGGCCTTTCACGCTTACCGGCGTAAGCCAAGCCCGGCATTAGGCACCATAGGCAAGTTATACTAACACTATGTAAGATGATAACACAGTCGGGCAAGCAGGTCAAGCCTATAATTTTGCCGTTTTTTTTTTTTTGATTATTCTGCCTGCCACAGGGGGATCAGTATCGCTTCAGAGTAAATCCGGCCGTCAGAAAATGGTATGGCCGTCGATAAGTCCTGCTATTACAAGAAGATAGCGTTTGGCGGCGTACGCTGTCGTTCTGGAGTTCCAACAGCGGCTTTGCAGATAATTAGCGTATAGGAATTTGTATTTAACTTACGTTTTCTCGATAAGTTAGCATAATGTCATCGTCTTGACACAAGGAGGTCCGGCGGAAGCCGGTAATTTAGAGAAAAACCCGTTACGGCGGTTGTATCCGGCCGGCCGATTCGATATACTACCGGAAAATCCAGTGGCATAGCCACTTTTTCTGTTCTATTAGGTTGGCAAAAGGCCGCTCTCGTTGGTCGCTCGCTGGAATGGAAGAATCACGAAGTTAAAGGATTTTTAACATAGGAGTGTGAATATGCTGACCGTGGCAATCGCGGGTTTTGGTTTTATGGGGCGGATGCATTACCAGTGCTGGAAAGGATTGGCGAATGCACGGGTGGTTGCCATCTGCGATGCGAACCCGAATATCGTAGCCGATACGAATAAGGCCATTGGCAATATCGAAGGGGCGGCAGCAGCGGTGGATTTCGGCAGGCTTGAGCTTTATACGGATTTCAGTAAGATGCTTGCCCAGCAGAAGTTAGACGCGGTTTCGATTACGCTGCCGACCTATATGCACAGAGAGTATTCACAGATGGCCCTGAAATCGGGGGTGAATGTTCTATGTGAAAAGCCGATGGCGCTAAATGCAGCCGACTGCCAGCAGATGATAAGGACCGCCCAGATTAGCGGCAAGGTCCTACAGATTGGTCATTGCGTGCGTTTTTGGCCGGAATACGCCAAGGCAAAGGAGATTGTAACCAGCGGCGAGTTCGGCAGGGTGATAGCGGCTACGTTTCAGCGACTGGGCGCCGCGCCGGGATGGGCCTGGGACAATTGGTTCATGGACGAACAGCGCAGCGGCGGTATGGTTTTGGATTTGCACATCCACGATACGGATTATGTGCAGTATCTGTTCGGTGTTCCCCATGCCCTTTGCAGTCATGCGGCTGGGGGACCGCACGGCGGTACGGCTCACATCGTCACCAAATACCTTTATGACGACGACAAGGTAGTTACCGCCGAAGGAAGTTGGGCGGCAATGGAATCGTTCGGTTTCGAAATGAGCTTCAATATCATGCTCGAAAAGGCGACGATCGTTTACGATTGCACACGACAGCCGACATTTAGAATATGCCCGGCCCAGGGCAAAGCATTTACCCCCAAGGTCGCCAAGGGGGATGGCTATTCCTTAGAGATAGCCCATTTTGCCAAGGTGCTCAGCGGCGAAAAAGTACCGCAGGTTACCACACTGGAGCAATCGCTAAACTCGGTTAGAATTGTGGAAGCGGAAAAGGAAGCGGCCCGCAAAGGCTGCAAGGTATCGCTGACATAAAAAACAGGGCAATGTAATTGTTCTATACAATCAAGTTCTTTTTACCGTTGTTGACGGACAGGAGGTAGATATGGCTGAACATGGCGATTGGCCGGTGGGCGTTTGCAGTTGGTCGTTACAGGTGGGCGTGGCCGAGGTGGCCGGGGCAATGAAAAAGCTCGGAATCGATCATGTCCACCTGGCGGTAGGGCCGGTGATGGAGGCCGGCGGAGACAAATACCTGGCGGCGATAAAGCAGCAGAGTTGGACGATAAGCTCTACGATGATCGCTTTCCCGCAGGAAGACTATTCGACCTTGGATGCCATCAAGGTGACCGGCGGCATAGTGCCGGACAAAAATTGGCCGCGGAATAAGGAATTGACGATCAAGGCTGTGGAGGTCACGGCCCAACTGGGTGTGAAGTATCTGTCGATGCACGCCGGTTTTATCGACGAAACGCGGCCGGGATACGCCAAAAAGTTCTACAACCGTATTGAATGCCTGGCCGATGTGGCCGCGGAAGAAGACATTATGCTGTTGATGGAAACGGGTCAGGAAACGGCCGATGATCTGAAAACGTTTCTGGAAGAATTGGACCATCCGGCGCTGGGCGTGAATTTTGACCCGGCCAATATGATTCTTTATGACAAAGGCGATCCGATCGAAGCGGTGCGGGTGCTGGCGCCCTGGATCAAACATGTTCACATCAAGGACGCTATCAGAACCAAAACGCCCGGCCAGTGGGGGGCGGAAGTGCCCTGGGGCGATGGGCAGGTGAACAGCGGAGCCTTTTTGAAAGTGCTCAGGGAAGTCGGCTTTGCCGGCGTCCTGGCGATAGAACGGGAAGCGGGTAACAATCGGGTGGGCGACATCAAACTGGCAGTCGAAAGACTGGTGAGGTAGCAACTAAACCAAACCGAATTTAAGGAGAGATCGCTGTGGATGCACAATTATATCTTTTGTTAAGTGTGATGATGTTTCTGGAGTTTGCGATTTGGGGCGCGTGGTCGCCGGTTTTGGCGGCTCGTCTGCTGGGACCGCTCAAGATGAGTGGTAAACAGACCGGCTGGATATACGGTACGATCCCCATCGGATGCATTATCTCGCCGCTTATCGCCGGACAGATTGCCGACAGATGGATCAGTACGGAATATATTCTGGGTACGGCCCATCTGATCGGCGCGGTATTGCTGGTCTGGGCGGCCAACAAAAAAACTTTCGGCAGTTTGTTTGGAGTAATGATGCTCTATTCATTATGTTACGCCGCCACGCTGCCGCTGGTAAATTCCCTGATGTTTTCTCACCTGACGGATGCAGGTAAACAATCACCCGGCATCTTTATATGGGCTCCGATAGCATGGGTGCTGGTGGGCCTGGCACTGACCGCATGGCGACGGGCAAAAGGAAGCGGCGACGGTGAAGACTGTTTGAAATTTGCCGGAGTATTGTCGCTGGTCATGGGCGCTTTTTGTTTTTTGCTGCCCAATACGCCACCTAAAGGAACAGCCGGTGAGGTACTGCCTTTTGTCCAGGCATTCGCAATGCTAAGTGACGGTCAGTTCCTGATATTTATGATTGTGTCTTTTATCCTGGCGGCTCAACTCCAGTTCTATTTCCTGGGCACAGCACAGTTCCTTGGTGACATAGGCGTCCAGAGCAAGGATGTACCGGCCGCTATGACCATCGCCCAGACGGCACAAACGCTGGCGACGTTATTTGTGCTGGGTTGGCTGTTGGCAAAGGGATTTCAATGGACCCTGGCGGTCGGAGCGATATGCTGGCTGATAATGTATTTGGCCTACTCCGCCATGAAGCCCAAAGGGCTTGTTATTGCTTCACAGGCTCTGCACGGCTGCGCTTATGTCTTTTTCATTATCGGCGGACAGATATATGTCAACAGCGTAGCGGAAAAAACAATCGCTAGTTCCGCCCAGGCGTTACTATTTATGGCTACGGTAGGGTTTGGACTCTTTTTTGGTACGCAATTCACCGGGGCGGTCATGGACCGCTGTAATGTTGCCGGTAAATTCAGTTGGCGGTCGATCTTCCTCGTGCCCTGCACTCTTATACTGATCTGTGCGGTGGTGTTAATTTTATTCTTCAAAGGCTGAAAATGATTTACTGGAATCTTGTTGAATGAAAATTGGTTTAAAAAACTGCGAACGTTAACAGGAGATGTAAAAATGTATAAAAAAACTGTAGTTTTGGGCATTATGTTGGCGGCCATGGCGGTATTGTCTTGTTCGTGCACGCAACCGACACCGCTGTTTAACGGCAGGGACCTGACCGGCTGGAAAGGTGCTACGGATGGTTATACCGTCGAAGACGGCAAACTGGTCTGCCTTAAGGAAACTCTTTTTGGCAATAATCTTTATACCGAACGTGAATACAGCGATTTTAAACTGCGTTTCGAGTTCAAGCTTTCGCCCGGCGCCAATAACGGACTGGGAATCCGCACTCCCATAGATGGCAATCCCGCTTATGACGGGATGGAGCTTCAAATCCTGGACAATTCCGCCGAGGGATATAAAGACCTCAGGCCCTATCAGTTCCACGGCTCGATTTATGGGGTTGTTCCCGCCAAGCAAGGCCACCTGAAACCCGTCGGTCAGTGGAACCGACAGGAAGTCATCGCCGACGGCCCACACATCACCGTCAAGCTCAATGGCGCCACGATTGTCGATGCGGACCTCGAAAAGGTCGCTACCCCGGAGATACTGAAAAGCAATAAAGGACTGCTGCGCAAAAAAGGCTATATCGCCATCCTCGGTCACGAGTCGCGCGTAGAGTTCCGTAATATCACAATCGTCGAGTTGAACAAGTAACTGAATCTGACCCGTACTGCGACAGGGGCGGCCCCCAGCGGCCGCCCATCGCTTTTACACTATTTACTCACTGTCACAATACTCCCGCCAGCGAGCCAATCTCACCCTCGTTTAACGCATAATTGTAAATCCGAACATCATCCAGCAGACCAACAGACCCGTCTAAAGAAATCAAGACATCCATATCGACACCGGTATCGATTGTCTGGCTGCCAAAACTGACAATGGTACCTTCCTGTTCGCCATCTACATAAAGCCGTATATCTTCGACTTTCACATCCTCTTTATCCGGCAAGACAATTGCCACGTGATGCCATGTATTATCATCTATAACTGTATCACCGACAACGCTGCCGCCAACCACGGCGGCTCGCAGTTTGCCGTCGGTGTTGATCACATTAGACCATAGCCCACCGCTGATTCCCAGCGTACCCCAACGCACAATAGACAGGCTTGATGCACCTGGTTCGATCCTGACCCATGCGGTTACGGTTCGAGCATTCGACCCGCTGATACCTCTGTAACCTTCAACTTCCACATAATCACCAACCCCGTCAAATTCCAGCGCTCCGCCAATTTTCCCATCACCCGGCCACCACGTCGGATCGCCGTTAAGCGTCCCGTCATTACCACCCACACTATCACTGGCAACCGTACCACTCGACTCATCAAACTGCCAATGTGCAATCAACGATAAATTAGCCATCTCCGCAATTAGGTATTCAGGAACCGCATAGTCATAAATCCGAACATCATCCAGCAGGCCATCAGAACCGTCTAAAGAAATCAATACATCCATGCCGACAGTGGTATTGATTGTCTGGGCGCCATTGCTGACAGTGGTATCTTCCCGCCCACCATCTACATAAAGCCGTATATCTTCGACTTTCACACCACCTTTATCCGGCAACACAATCGCTACATGATGCCAGGTATTATCATTTATAGTTGTATCACCGACAACACTGCCGCCCCACACAGCAACCCGGAGTTTGCCATCGGCAGTGATCACATTAGACCACAGGCCGCCGCTGCTTTCCAACGCACCCCAACGCACAATCGACAGACCTGATTCGGTCTTCACCCATGCGGTTACGGTTCGAGGATTAGTCCCGCTGATACCTTTGTAACCTGCGACTTCCACATAATCACCGACCCCGTCAAATTCCAGCGCCCCACCTATCTTACCATCACTCGGCCGCCACGTCGGATTACCTTTAAGTGTTCCGTTATTACCACCCATACTATCACTGGCAACCGTACCATTTAGTTCATCCAGTCTCCAGCGTGCTATCAGGTGCGAAGCGCCTTCCAGCCAATTGTCGGCCAAAATAAGCAGATCATCCAGTCCAACACCATCTGCCTGGTCGATGTCCGCACCGCTACAGAAATTATTGCCCGCGTCGCAGTCGGTATCCAGCCAGTTCGCGGCTAAACACGCGAAATCCACCAAATCAATCCTGCCGTCGAGGTTAGTGTCTCCCCGCACACTGTGAGCAGTGTAATCCTGGTTAAGCTGGTCGCTGGTTACGTTTGTGTATATCCTGCTCGCAGGGCTAAATGTATAACCTGCTAATGTCGGCGTTACCGTGCCGCTCCAGCCTTCCTGAACTTCAACTGAGTATGAGCCATCGGCGGTTGTTACAGGATTGCCCGGCAGACCATTCATGACAACGCCTTCGAGACCGACATTACCCGAAATACATCGCCACATAGTTACGGACACATTATATTTGATGGAACTTAACTGATTGGTGATGGTGGAATTGTACGTACCGGCCCATTCAAGGAAACGCACACGCCAATAAACGCTTTCGGTGCCGTCCTGATGTTCGTCAATAAACCAGGCGTCCGAGCCGGGCCAGCCCAACCCACCCGGGCACGAAGTAGTCTCGGTCAGGTTTGTGATCGTGCCGTCGGTTGTATATGAGGCCAGGTAATTGGCAGCCGGGGTCCAGTATTCCGGATAAGTTCCCGGTCCATAATAGGTGTATATGTTGTCTGGGTTCCCTGGATCATCATAGGTACCGAGTGTGAATGTCGGTGCGACCGCGGTAAGCGTGGTGCCGTTAACATCCACATGAGCCGGCGTCTGTGTGGGACTCGATGGAATATTAATCTTCACCGCCGGGTCACCGAACAGGACTACCGGGGCTTCATCATCCCAGCCTGGAGATATGTCTGCCTGGGCACAATATTCTGTTGTGATCGCGCCCTTTTTCCAGGCCTGACCGAGTGTGTCACCGGCAGCTATACCAATCCAAAATGCGACCCTGGGCGTTTCATAACAGAATGAAGCGGTCGCTGTACATCCAATATGACAAATCGCACCCCTGCGCATTATCTGCAATGAAACCATATACTCCCAAAGAGTGTCGGGGCTGTGAATTGCTTCGGTCAGGCATCCGCCGCTTTCAGCAATAGAAGGTTCTATGAGATATTCGTCCAGGTTCGGCTCACCGCAGCCATATCCCGGTCCCCAGCCCCAACCGAACTGGCATGAGTGCCACGAATGGGAGATTACCGAGCGGTTCTGCATGTACACCTGCTCGCCTTCGTCAAAGTGTCTGTCCAGTTCGTCCGGCGCGTCGAAACCGACGTTCTGCAGATATCTACTGGCATATCTCAGAGAGTTCAGCGATCCGCCACCCATCAACACAACCTTCTTTTCCCAATCGTCATTAACAAGGTCGTTATAAGTGCTCGAACGTGTTGCCTGCAAGGTGCCAAATGTCACATCGAGCGCTACGATACGCCCGGTAGCCAACTCGACGAACACATCATCATCCACGTTGGAAATAAGCGCGTCTCCAACACCAATAATACCTCCACCCCAGTACACCTCTGTGCCGTAAGGCATGGTGTCGAATACACCAACTATACACAGGTACTCCGGGTGTCCGCCGTTGGTGGTGAAGTAAGTGCTCAAGTCCTCGACCATATCCGAAGCTGTGGGGTAGATAAGAGTGACGTCGCCTGGTCCGTGAAATTCGCCCGGTACGCCTGTGATCACCTGGAACATGGTTCCATCAAAGTCAATTTCATTTCCAGCTTCCAAAAACGGACCTTCACCGGCGTCGCCGTAATCGCCGTCATCATTGAAGTCGATATTGACGTATTGGTAATAATCGCCAATAACTGTAATGCAAAAATCGTATGTGGTTGTAACCGGTGTCATGGTGCCAAGCCGCCACTTGTCACCGCTTGGAGCACCGCTCGGCCGGGTAGTTGTCTCGGTGGAGTAATTGAAGTAGGTTCCCATCCAATCGACGTCATAAGCGATCGGAACAACAGCCCCTTCGTGTGCAGCAGCCAGTAACGGCGCAGCCAGCGACAACTTGGGCGCCTTCCAGGAACCCGCCCGGTCGTCCGGATTAGTGTACGCGAAATAATCAACCGCACCAATATTGCTGACTATCCAGCCCAATATCGCGTTGGCATTAGCCAGCGAAGTCTGGGAAACACTTATGCCCGACAACTGAGTGGTTACGGTACTGTTGCCGTTGACAGTCAGTGCGGTGGCGCATTGCAGATCATTGTCTATAACATCGAGAGTCGCGGAGGAAAGACCGGTCGAGGCGTTGAAGAACATCAACGGAACTTCCAATCTCGCCGCCAATGCCGAAGCGCACAGCGCATTCTCATAATCGCCATCGCCCACCAGCACAACATAGCTTGTCGTCGTCCAGAAAGTCTGTGCGAGATCACAAGCCACCTCGTTCAGTGAACCGCTGGTATCGATCGTGTAGATATTTTCCGGGTTGTATAGTGTCAGATAATGGGTTATTTCCTCAAGTATTGTTCCAGACTCATCCAGGGCGATCACCGACGGTCCACCTGTATTGACGGCAGCCGACGCCGGCACAGCCGCCAGGTAGGCAAACTCTTTCCAACTGGCGACAGTAGCGGGAATCGGCACCAAAAAAGTGTTCCTGCCCGCGACTGGCGGCTCCATGGTAGTAAAGCTCCAGACCTCGCCGGTGGTGGTACCCAGGGTGTTAACCTGGTCGATACGCCAGTAGTAGGTCGTCTCGGCATTCAGTATGCCCGCGTTGAAAGTAGTCTCGACTTGATTACCTTGGAATTCGCCGCTATCCGGTGTCGGGTCCGTACCGAAATACACATTGCTGGACTCCGCGTCAAATCCGGCGGTCCAGCTCAAAATCACGTCTGCACCGGTCCAGACGCTTGTCACGCCGTTCATCGGCTTGGGATCACTGGCCTGGCCCGGCGGACTGGGAACGTAATATCTAAGCGATACATCGTCAAAGTGGGATTGGGTGCCGCTGGCATTGCGGCCGACCCCCAACACAATCGTCAGGGCTTTGCCAACATGGCTGCTAAGGCTCGTAGCGTCGTATGTCCTGGAGAATTCCTGATAGCCACCGCTCAAAGTCGGCCACACCGAGGAGCTGGGCGCCAGTTCTGTTCCATTGGCCAACAGCTTGAGCACCACAGGAGTCGCACTGCCATTGGCATGCATCGAAAGTATATAGGTGCAGTTATTCAGAATGTTGCCGACAGAGGCCGCCGAGACGATCAGCCCACCGGCTGCATTGCTCCAGTCGCCGCCGTTGGCCAGGTAGCAATAAGCCCCGCCCGGGGTATGGTTGTTTCCGGTTGAGACAGAACCCTGAAGATTCCCAGTAGTCTGGTCCCGGCCGTATGTACCGCCTCCAACGATCCATCCAGCCCTGTCGTACCCGAGCCAACCGGGAATATCGGCCAAGGTGCCGCTGCTTGCGTCGGAAAAGGTGTACACTCCGTTATCTATGGGGCAATCCGGTCCTACGCCTTGCGTCCAACCTGTTATGGTCGCGGTGATTGTGGTTGAATCCGGTTTGTAAATCAATTCAAACCCGCTGTTGGGCACAGGCACATCAGTCATCTCTGCCGCCCGAACCTGTCCAATGGCCGAGGCAAACACCGCCACAGCTACGATAGTCAAAACCTTTATTCTACACATGATAATCACACTCCTGTAAAACTTCTTTAATTTCGTGATTTTGCCATTCCAGCGAGCGACCAACGGGAGCGGTCCTTTGCCAATCTTATGAAACAGAGAAAGTGGCCATGCCACATCCTACACATTACTGGGATACTTTTTACTGGGATACTTTTCGGGTTGATGTTAGCGTAAGGTGGGCATTTTTCCTCTCTTGCCTACTCAATTTCTCGACAACTTCGCTACAAATCAAGACACACTCTCAGGATCGGATATGCGATCCTGAACTCATTCTATCAAATTGTAGCCCCAATTGCAACTTTTTTCCACCTCACCTTCAAATCCTAACAATCATCCCCCCCCATGCCCCATCCGCTCCCGCGTTTTTCGTCGATAGCTTATACTTTGCTGATAGCATTGAAACGGCTGAGACTCAAAGGCACGGACTCTGCCAAAGCCCAATGCTCCACCACCCCAAAATCGCTCACCAGACCGGTCTGTGAGAAATGTGAGCCAAAAGCCTGACCTTTGGACGCGATAATTATAGGGTTTTCTACCGCTAAATTCAGGTTTTCCCTCGTGGCAAAAAAAATAATATCTACCGATAATGCCAACAGTGAGGTAGTTGTTCACTGATATTGGCGGAAATGAAAGGCGATTGGCTTCCAGTATAGGACGTAAATGTAATCTGTTTCGCAAATACGCAATTTATGCTTGATATGGCGGTCCGACTCCCACCCCCCTACAAAAGCCTCCGACCTTAGGGCTGCCATATCTTGCATTTTTTTTTGCATTCGGTCGATTCAGACAACTGCAAAAAGATACTGGCGCCACAAAAAATGCTGACGCCACCTCTTCTAATCACACTGACCATCCCAGGCATATTTCCTGGAATCCTTTGACTTGCCACGGTAAACGTAGTCGGCTTTTCCCTCGAAATCACCCAACTCACCTGAAATTCTTGTCATGGTAAGCCTAAACTCAAATTCGTCATCTGGTTCCACGTCCCAGGCCTCGATATCAGCATATTTAACATCAATTTTGAAGGTGCCTTTTTCAAAATCGAACACCGCATCAACAATCGGACCGAAATTCTCCAATTTGCCGAACTCATCACCGCCGTCGTCATAAACAATAACGTCTGGATCAAGTTTATGCTTTTTGATCGTATATATCTCCTTGTCTTGCTTGGAAACGATCACCTGGTTCGTAACCGTTTTGTATTCACCCGGTACGCTGTCAGGCTCGATAACCTCTTCAAAGGCCCCAACTTCAAAAGACAGAAATTCCGATCCGAAACTCAACTGGAAATTCGGGTCACTCATATCGATCCGGGCCTGTAAGGACAATTCACCTGCTATGGAAAGTGACCCGTTTTTGCGAAAATACTCAGCTTGTCCACAAATCTCTTCTCTGGTTTCCTTGTGAAATTCGAACCGCCCCTTGTCGATACGCATCCGGTCGGCATAGCCCCAAAGCAATTGTATAGGAATGCGTTTGGAGCCATTGATAACATCATGCCCCGCCGCCCCCGGCCCGATACCGGCGGACAGATATTCTTCCACGCTCTCGGCCGCCACAGCAATCCCCAGATAATCTCCTGCTTCCATCTCCAATATCACCGGACTGCTCAGACCGGTAAGATCGGCATTTCTTGCTGTCAGGAAAAAACTGCTTTCGTTCAAATCAAACTTGAAGAGAAAAAACCTTCCCGAATTGTCTTCGTAGCTGAACTTGCCTCCGGCCATATCTCCATAATCAAAAGGCACATCCTCCAGATATACCGGATTTTCGTCTTCAAGGTTGTAAATGCGTATTCTTATAGCCTGGGCGACTTCTATACCTGTTGCAAAACCCTCGAACAACGAACCGGACATCGCAATAGAATCCAACGGCCAGTCTCTGTCTTTACCTGCGGTTATTTTACATTTCGTAATATCGAATATCTCCGGTGGAATATCCGGTTTTGCCTCATATTCGATCCCCACCGTTTGATTCGAATTTACTCTCACATAATTGACGGTGGATGTGGACCGGTCATCTGCTGTGCCGCTCCACGCCTTGAGACGAAACCCTTCTTCGGGTATCGCCGTCAGTTTCACCATCATCCCCGCACCGTACATTCCGCCATCGGGTTCCAGTTCTACGCTGCCACCGCCCGCCACCTCCACCGACAGCTCATACTGTTGCGAACCGCCCGTGTATATCGACAGTCCAGGCCCCACCGCCAAAGCGATCGACTCCCAGGGTACGAGTTTATAGTTAGAACTGCTCCCGCCTGAATTGCGGTTGTCATGGGCCACGAACAGTCCGTTGGGAAACGCCGGCCCCAAATAGGCGCCGACCACATCGATACCGTCTGTTTCGTAACAGCCGTCAATGCCCAGATCGGGATTGCCGACAACCTCGAAGGTCCCTATGTATTCGTTACCCGCCTGCCGATCGTATATCACGAATGTGGCGTTTCCCTGGCTCGAAGCTATCAGGTAACCTGTCCCCCATTCGCCGTAGTAAATAGTCAGCCCCTCCACGTCCGCAACCAGGTGCCCGCCTGTCCCTGTTTTGTCTGTCAGTCTGCCCGATGTGCCGTCCGTCGGCTCAGCCGGATATCTCCATATTCCTTTGCCCTCCTGGGCAATATAAAGCAAACCATATTCATCATCCGCCACGCATCCCTCGGTCTTGCCGCCCACCTCAAAACTGCGCACCAGCACCGCTGCTACCTTACCGCTTCCGTCGTCATATAGCTCCCACTGTTCAACTTCACCTTTTAACGAGTTGACAATAAAATAATATTTACCCGTAATCGAACTGTGATACATACACGAACCGTAAACACCTATCCCAGTATAGAGCGAACCCGCGGCAACATCCTCAAGCTCACCGCCGACGGGATCGACCTTGTAAACCGCGATGCTGTTGTCGGTCCGATTGCCGGCCGCGACCAGATCGACCGGCCCGCTGGCCAGCGGGAAATCGTAGCGCAGATCGACGTTGTTTATACTGCCAATACCGACAAACTGAATCTCCTGACCGTCGAGACTAAAGACGTGCAGCCCTCCGCTCTTGGCCTTGCTTACACCTATTATCGTACTCAGACTCGCATCGACGGGATGAACCCAGATAGCTATATCGTCTGCCTTGTCACCCGTACCACGCACACACTCGGTCTCTACCGTCGGCAGAACCGCCGCCACCGGCGCCCCAGCCCACAACTCCCCGGCTGCCCCCACCCACACACCCATCACCAGAATAATAATGATCCCTTTGCGCATACTACCATTCTATCCATTAACCCCTCAAAAGTCAATTTGTGACGCCAGCGCCAACTTTCTAATGTTTCGACTTGCTCCAGCCAATCCTGATAAGCCTCTTTATATTGTATGGCCCTACCTTCACCAGGTTCAATCGTTTTTAGAAAATTAAAGGGGTCAGACAAGTTGCTCCAATTTATTCAGCCACTCATTAAAGGGAGCCTCTAAAAATTGCTTTTGTCACGAGAACGAGCGAAATTTTCGTCAGCGAGGCAGAGGTCAAAAATCGCCGCAGGCGTAGTTGTAACTACGTTGAGGACGATTTTTGGCCGATAACGATGCTGACGAAAATATAGTTTTACCCATAGCAACCTTACGATAACCTCTTTTTAGGCATTCCAGTCTTTTTGATGGAGATGTGTCGGGCCCATCGTTAATTTCTTCCGGATTGCCGAATTCATTAAGAATATCTTGCCCTCTCAACAATTTCCGCTTTTCTGGCGGCGGCAAGCCTGGCATCCCGTTGAGCATGGATTATTTCAGCTCGGCCCTGGAGTTTGTCTTTCGGGGTTACACTACCACAGTCAGTCAACCATGGCGAAGATGATATTGCGAAGGTCGATCTGCCAAAGGGCGTCGTAGGTTTTAACAAGATGATCCCATTTAGTCTGGCGGGTAGGGATGAGTTTCACCGGATCGTCCAGGTTGCGCCCCTGCTGATCGAGGACTTCCAATACTGCCTGGGCGAGACGAGCGAACTCGGCTTCCCCTTCCAACACCGTTCCTTGTTCCACTGAATGCGTTATTATTATGTTCTGTTCAGAGCCAATCTGCACCTGACATGCCCCATCCGGCAGGGTGGTCAGATACAAAAGCAGAGGTTCCATTTCCATCTGCTCAACCAGGGTTATCTGCTGTGGCAATTCAGCCGGCAGAAAGCCTTCCTTCGACCGAAAGTTTGACGCCAGAAGAAAAAACACAAGCAACAGGAACACCACGTCGATCATCGGCACCATGTGCAGTTGCATCCGTGGCCGTACCTGCCGACGCAGGCGCAATGGACGATGCGTCAATCGCTCATGAGTTTGCAACTTTTCTTCTTCGTGACTCATTTAATGTCTTTCAAAATGCAACGCCATTCCACCAGGCCGGCGCCACTGACAAATGTTACGCACTTTGTCTGTTGCCCCTGCGCCTACCAGCGGTCGGTGCGGAACGGCGAGGCGGGCAGCTTCTCTTTGTTTATCAGGTTGGGCTGAGCCATTTCGTCCCAGCCGAACCGTACCGCCACCGGCGCGATAACCTGCTCACTGTGAACAACAACCGTATCGCCGTCGATTTCCGCCTGAGCCTTGACAAACTTCTTGTCGGACCCGGCGATCTCGAACCAGTCCAGTTCCTTACCGTCCAGGCTCGTCAGACCGCTGCCGACGTAGTCAAACCGAACGCGAACCTTCTGGCCTTCCACCGTCATCGACTTGTAGATCGGTCCGGAATACACAAGATCCTTGCATTGATATGTCTTGGCCAAAGCCCAAAGGGCCAAACGTTTACCGACGTCCTGTTTGTTGATCGGATGAATATCCTGCAGGTTATCGACCGTATCGGTAATTACCGCCATACCGGTATTCGGTATCGACAACGCCGCGACCTGAGCCTCCCACAGCCTGGGCAGTCTTTCCGGTGCGTCGGCTTGGCCATAGCGGAACGGTGCCAACTGCACATAATAAAACGGAAAATCGCCCTGCCCCCAGACCTTCCGCCAGCCGCCGATCAGGGCCTTCATCTTTTCATAGTACCCCATACCATCACCGGCATTCGATTCTCCCTGATACCAGATCGCCCCACGAATAGCAAACGGCACAACCGGATGAATCATACCGTTATAAAGAGCGGTCGGCCGATCGGGATGACCACCGGGATAAAGTGGGTGCATCGGCCAGACCATCGGCTGCGGCAGCTTTGAATCATTCGCCAGAGCTTTTTTGGCCGCCTTGACCCATCTATTCATCTCATCCAACTTACCCTCCACGCCCTTGCGATATTGCTCATTGGCCTGAATAATTTCCTTACTGATCGGCTCCAACGACTCCACCAGCTCAAAACCCACCGGTGGTGTCCAAGGCTCGATCCGCGTTCCACCCCAATCCGATTGAATCAACCCAACCGGCACATTAAGCTGTTTATGCAGCTCCCGTCCAAAATAATAACCCGCCGCGGTAAATCCACCCCAGCCATCCTGAGCTATCGTTTCAGGCGAACAGACTTTCCAGGAGCCATCCCGATCCGAAACCGGCACGCCGGATGGCTCATTGGGAACCATATACAAACGAATAGCAGGATAATTAGCCGCAGCAACCTCCTCCTTACTGTTAGCGCACATTGCCACGCCCATCTCCATGTTCGACTGCCCCGAACAGAGCCACACTTCACCGACCAGAATATTTGTCAACTCGATGCTGTTCTTACCGCTTATCGTAATCTTGTGAGGACCGCCAGACTCCATCGCCGGCAGCTTGACCATCCATTTCCCGTAATCGTCGGTTTTGGTGGAAACCTGGTGATCCGCCAGTTTGACGGTGACCGACTCGCCCGGATCGGCCCACCCCCAGATCGGCACCGGCATATCACGCTGCAATACCATCTCAGACCCGACCACGCTCGGCAGTCTGACATCCGACAAAACAGGTGATACCCACCAGATCAGTAAACCTAAACTTGCTGCAACTACCAAATGTTTGACTCTGTTCATGTCAGTCCCTTTCTAAAAAAAATTGTTGATGGGTTCAGCGTTTCTGACACCTTAATACTCATAACCTTCTTCCCTTTTCTTTCTTGCTAGTGCTTCGTGTCTCGTGTCCTTCCGTCTTGTTCGCCGCGGAAGGCGGCCAATTGTACTCTCGTTATTTGCGCACCGGCCAGGGCAATCAGCGCCTGCTGAACGTCACCGTAAGTAAGGTCCTTGTCCGCCCGCAAATGTACCAAAGGGACCGTTTTACGGCCGGCCTCGGCGGCGATCCGCTTGGTCATCTCAGCTATCAGCAGGCCCGGATTCTGTTGATACCGCCTATCAGCCGGATCGAACTGATGTGACCGTACCGCGTAAAGAACCGACCCTGACGAAACATCAGCGTCAGACCCACCCGCCAAATCGGTCGGTTGCTCGTCGGCGAAGGGCTTGGGAAAAACCGAAACCGTAATTGCCCCGGAATCAAGCTGCTCCGTCACAATGGCATTGACGCAGTCATCGGGCACAACGAGTTTGTAATTCTCCTGCACGATAAACTGACAGATCAACATAAAAAAAATAATCAGCAGAAACACCACATCGATCATAGGAGTCATGTTAAACTGTGGCGTACAGGAAAATCGCGATAAAGATTTATTTTTTCTCATAGTCCTGTCGTTCTTCGTGAATTAAAAAGCAGCCTTGGCATCCACATCGCGGAGTAGTTCTTCAGCGATAACGCTCACTTCCGCGGCCAGCGCATCGATGCGGTTGCGCAAAAAACCGTAGGTCGCCAGGGCTGGTATCGCCACAACCAGTCCCCACCAGGTCGTAACCAGGGCGACGGAGATCCCCCCCGCCAGATCGGCCGGTTCCGGCTGACCGCCGGCGTTGACGATACCCTGAAAGGCATCGATCATGCCCCATACGGTACCAAAAAGACCGACCATGGGAGCCACATTACCGATAATATTGAGCCATTCTATTCGGCGCAGCAGCGTGGTAGTATCCTGCTCGATCATTTCGGCCATCGTGTTTTCCATTGCTCCGCGACCGTTTTTCAGCTCCGCCAGTCCAACATATAGTGTTCGCGACAGAAAGCTGCCTTCGGTCCGGAGGAACTCTTGCGCCTCGGACAAATCGCCATCGGCCAAAGAGTCATGGACGCGGTTTATCACCGTCGTCGGCAGCAGTTTACCGCGACGCAGCAGAAGAAGATACTGGATGATAAGACCGATCGTAACCACCGAAAGCGGCAAAAGCACCACCCAGACCAGCCAACCGCCGGCGACAAAAAACTTATGCAGGCCGCTAACACTATGTTCAGCGGAGGCTGCCCGCCCAGCGGAGGCCACCTGCTCGGACCATAACGGGCTGGTCGTCACACCAACAAAAAACACAATCACACAACTACACGCTATTAACTTTGCTTGCTTCATTTTGGTAGCTTCCATTATCCTTACCTGGGTTGGTATAGTCAAAAACCTCGATATTCATTTTTGCTTTGAGCCAACTGTTCGTCACTGACAAAGCGATACTGTCCGTTATAGGTCTCGGCCAGATTACGCAAAAATTCTTCATTATCCTGATTGCCACAGGCGATTACATTAATTACCGCCGGATATTTTCGTTTATCCTGCATCCTTTTAACAGCTTGGAGCACTTGTTGATGGTCATATTCGCCATCGGTCAGCAGATAGATCAGTTGCACCTCACTGCCGTCGAAAGCTTTAGCGGCGAATGCTTCTTGCAGGGCGCCGACCACTCCATGCCACGCGGCGGTACTATCGCTGACGCTGGTCAGTCTGACTTCTTTACTGGCGATAAATGACATAGCTTTTTGGCGGCTGGCGGCGCCTGCCCTCAACATCACTTTGGGGCTGAGCTGTTTAGGATTATCTCCAGCGAAAAAAATCACGTTGAAATACTGAGCCGGACCGAGCTTGCCGATAGCGCCTTTTAATTCATTTCGGACATAATCGAACGCGATAACCATACTGCCCGAACAGTCCACCACGAAACAGATACGATCAGCACTACCGCGTGTGCCGCAGAAACTGCTCTGATAAGTTCGCTTGCCGACGTATCTGCCTTGCGGTTGGCCGGCGTTGGAATAACCTTTCGAGACAACAGCTATACTCTCGGCTGACTGAGACGCCGGCACCGATTCCTGGGGCACTTGGAGCACTGTGGTCAGATCCGCGATTCCCGCCGCGGGCTTATCGACAAGTTCCTGCTCGAGTTGTTCGTAGCTCATCGGATCCACATCAAGCGGATCGACAATCGGCTGCAATATCGCCTCGGGCGACTCTTTAGCCTTATCCAGCGGCCCGGAGGCCGGCCCCCAGCCAACCAGAAATCCAACAATAATCACACCATGGACCAAAAGGGAAATTCCAAAACCAGCCACGCCGGTCTTATTAAGCTCTCCAGCCATCGCACCGCCGGCGGAGACGTACCGCAACGCCTGCCTTCCCGGAGCGCTTCTCCGAAAAGCCACATGGCACGCAAAAACTTGGCCGAGCTTTTTTATCATCTGCCTGGAATACTGTGCCTTGCCCCCGGCTGCGAGCCTGGGGTACCATCCTTGGTTACAACTTTTCCGATTGAGCCGCTGTAATCCACTGCAAATCAAAAGATTACAAAAATGCAGTCGAAAAAGCGACGCCCAATTGGCCGCGACAACTGTCTGTCAGAAATGGTTCTGGAAACCGGCAAACTGACTCTTAAATGAGGGCGGTGGGACTCGAACCCACGACCCACGGCTTAAAAGGCCGTTGCTCTACCAACTGAGCTACGCCCCCAGAAGAACTCACTTCTGGCATTTTTGGCCAACAACAACAATATCCATCAATCTCCACGCCAATGTACCGTTCAGCCAACGCAATGTCAAGAAAATTGAAAAACGCCCCAACAACCCGATTTTCCCGTTGTTTTTGCAAAAAGCAATCGGAAACAGTAAGATATGCTGTACCGCTGGCGTCTAGCCTGCATTATGCTGTATCGCTGGCGAAGTCGAATTTATTTAGCGAGGATGAAGTAGTGATTTCTTCTAATGAATTGATTTATGAGACATTGGCGTTCAGACCGGTACCGCGCGTGCCTTATATGATCGAATTTACAATCCCGGCAAAGCGAAAGCTTCTTTCGTGTCCCGACGGCAGGGAGCTTTATAGTCGCCTTGATAATGACATAATTGCCTCCAAAGTTATAAAGATCGAATACGGTATTCGTAACGAAAAAGGCTTATATACAGATGAGTTTGGCGTCGTTTGGGACAGGAGCATCGATCCTGATATAGGTGTTCCGAAATCGACATCCACCCTGGAAAGTTTGTTGCAATATCCTATGCCGGACCCGGCAAACGAAAACCGATATGACCAACTCGAACAAAACCTGGAAAATCACCCGGATAAGTTCCATATCATGGCTTTCGATTTCGCTTTGTATGAGCGAGCATGGTCCCTCCGTGGTATGCAAAATCTGTTTATCGACCTTATTGACAGGCCCGATCTCGTTGAAGCATTGCTGGACAAAATATTGTGTTTTAATCTTGCTGTCATGGAAATCGGTTTAGAAAAATATCCCAAAGTTGACGGCGTCTATTTTGGCGATGACTTCGCCGCCCAGACCGGACTGCAAATGGGCGCAAAACTGTGGACGGCAATTATCAAACCGAAACTTAAAAAACAATATGGTTTTGCACGCCAGGCCGGGAAAAAAGTCTTTATTCACAGTTGCGGTAAAGTGCAGGAGCTTTTTGAAGATTTTATTGAGATTGGAGTGGATTGCTTCAATCCTTTCCAACCCGAGGTTATGGATGTACAAAGATGCCTTGACGAATATCACGGCCGATTAGCTTTCCACGGCGGGATAAGCACACAAAAACTACTGCCCTACGCCACTGTCATCGAAGTCGAGGCCCAGGTCGATAAATTGTTAAAAAAAGGACGGGATGGCGGCTACATAATATCACCCGCCCACGCCACACCTGGCGACGCAAAAACCCAGAACATCTGCGCAATGCTGCATAAAATTCTGGGCCAGCCAACAAACCACCTCCTGTAGCAGCAAAATCCCAACCATACGCCGCCGTCTCGCCGGCAATCAATATACGCCAGGGGTGCCATGCCCCACGCTTGCATGGGCATGTTACACCAACGTAGCCCCCAAAATGCGCAAAATAAAGGCCGGCACAGGGATCTCGTACCCAGTGCCGGCCAGGAGGCTTGTATACTTCCGCAGAGGATTGAAACTCCACGAAAGCATTTACATTATACCTGATGTACCCGCTTTTGTCAAGTACAAGTAATAATTTTTCTTTCCTATCCTTTTTCCTCCTCTCCAATCCAACGTCCAACCGTCAATTTCCCCCTCGTTTCTCACACCAAATATGCCGAAAAAAGCACAAAATTATCCCGCAATTCACTTGACGCCCTGGGCCTGCCATACTGCGAAATAGCCAAAGCACCCTCTTGCCCCGGCAAGGTACACTTTATGACGACACCATTGGCAGACTTTAACGACCAAGGGGAACAGAAAATATATCTCGACCTCTTAGCAGGACTATGATAACCTTCCTCCACAGTTGCGGGTAACCACGACGGGAAAAATGTAAATTTATACTGCTTACGGGTATAAGTCACACAGGGCAATCTATATCTTTTAGGATGATTCCAAAAGAGGTAGAATAATGTTGGCTGTTCCAGACGGAATCTGTGACGAACAATGGGTGCGCAAATTGCTCAGAGTGATGAAAGGCAAAGGTTTTCCGAACAGATTTTTATCCAGCTAAGACAGGATAAGATAGTTCGTCGGACGAACTACGTACACATGGCGGCAGAAAGCGGCGGTGAAGAAAAAAGATTCGTAAAATATCAATTAGTATTTCTCTTGATTTTAAGGTAATTCCGTGCTCCTTCAATTATGTGTTTTTTCGCATTCTTTTCAAGAAGCGCCGAAAAAAGTCTGTCGATTTTATGGGCAAGGTCATAGGCAATTTCTGCCTCCTTTCTTGTATATTCCTCAGATAGTTCATAGTCCGCCTTAATTCGACACAAATATAGTGTCTGAATGTGCTTGCCTATGCCTTGAATTTCTGGAAAGCCTGTGCAAGAAATGAGACATTGGTTGTACCCCTCCCCATTGTCTGGACAAAAATATTTACTTTTTAAGATAGACTTGCCACCACTGGGGAGGCTGTCGCCACGGAGGGAGCCCGCAGGGCGACCGGAGGGGCGA
>Ga0315276_10000144_pt1 | contig 57698 bp, 52 predicted proteins | sample YL17G05_0_MG_FD_204542 | JGI IMG/M metagenome (GOLD analysis project Ga0315276, IMG submission 204542) | Sediment microbial communities from Yellowstone Lake, YNP, Wyoming, USA - YL17G05_0 | ecosystem: Environmental > Aquatic > Freshwater > Lake > Sediment | place: USA: Wyoming | collected...
TCCTGATTCTCTTTTGGACGTAATGTTTGCCTTTCAATGGTAAAGTTCTCTTCAAACAAACGAGCCATGACCTGATAGGCACTTTCTTCTTCGTACCCGGGACGCAGTTCCTGTAACAGCGCATAGATAGTCTCTCCGATACATTGCATGTGCTCTTTTACCGCCTCTTTGCCTTTAATTCTGTAAGTGTAATGACCGGCGCTGTCTCCAGTAAAAGGTGCAAAGGTATCTCTTAGCCGTTCTTGGTCTGCTTCACTCAAGATGCGCTCCACCCGGATCAGGCTCTCCACCAGTAATTGCAATCGACTTGTAGACACGATGTTGCTGGCAATCTGCGTTGAGTCCATCCTCTGCATCCCTGTGCGTACTTTCAAGGCTGTTATCTGTTTATCCGTTACCTGTTCAAAGGCCTTTTCCAACAGGTTGATGCCATGCTCTGCATTGTATCTACTCAAGCGTTCCCTGAAGTAATACAAGGTCCGGATCTCAAAATCGCCATCACCTAGCCGGTCGTAGCCTAATGCGTAACGTAATTGTAGGTTGTAGCAATAATTCTCATAGAGTTCCAAATCGCTCCATCCGTACCCTGATTTCAGAGCTTCTAATCCGATCAGCACATTGACTGGAACGTTGGGACGTGAATCTTTGTCAGAGTATAATACTGTAAAGGATTCTTCATCGATCCGGCAGAAGAACTCTTTGTAGAAGGTGCCAGCCCAGGAGTTCTCAAGCCGTTTACGCTGTTTCTCTGGCAACTCACTGGCCGCACTTATAATAGCTGGTTGTAGGTGTTGAGTATTTTTTCTGAACATGGATTCATTATATTAACGATTTCCATTTTTGTGAATCCCTAAATACCTTTTTGCAGTGAGGTCTTTACATTGTTGTTTACAAAACAGTTATCTAATCACCAAATTAACTTCTATATTTTCTTGCCATCTTTCTGTTCAATAAAGCACCGCACCAACCAGCTAAAGAGAATGGAAATAGTATCAGCAAGGCTATTATTGGTCCTTCAAAAAAATTCATAGCAATAAAATACCATGGATCAGTTAGATTACCCTGTGCGTCAAAACTTATGGAATATGATTTTGTTAAGATGAATGATAATAGTACGCACAAAGTAGGTATAGTGATAATTAGTGCCCAGCGGATATTTTTTGCCACAGGTAGTAATAAATTTGTTAAAAAAGGGATTATTATGATTTCTACCAAAAATAATACAATTAGTTGCCAAGAACTGATGTCTATTAACCGCTTGTCTATCACAATGAATAATAGTATTGCCATTCCAACGCATGGAATAATCGCCGCTAAGACAGCTTTTCGCAATATATAAAAAGTGGGTTTTAAGCTATCTTCCATCATACGACCAGTTGTTAATTTGAGTTCTGACAAAACTATCAACCAAGCTTGTATATCCATTCATCATGGCACTGTCGATTCTTCTGTCCTCTGTTGCGGTTCCTGGTTCAAAATAATCTACGCCTCGAGTATCGTCGATTAGCTTGTATGGATTATTTAATGCATGAGCTACTACCCATATTCCAATCGACGTATCAGGTTCACCAAGCTTCTGCCAGTGTGAAAACGAATCCTGATACTCATGGCTTGCTATTCCGAAGTCAAAAGGATTTTCAGCATTCTGCATGTCCTCGGCTGCCTCGGGTGTTGTATACCAGTGTGGATTCTTAATTTCTATAATCTTAGAATTCAGAATTGAATCTGACATTGTGACATAACCGGGCGGTGAAATTGGATTCATATAGATATAACCTAGATTAATGGTTCCATCAGGATTCATCGAGTCTGCTGCCATATCCCCTCTTACTACCTCTAATGCTAATGAATCGGAAAAAGCATTAATCTCTTGAAGTCCCCAACCATCCTCATCAGCAGTAGTACCCCACAGATAGGCAATATCGATTTTGTAGGGTTTATAGAAGATCCACTCTTTCCCCTCAAGCGTAACCAGTTCCACCAGGTTTTCTTTTGCGCATTTGCTTTGCCTTCCGCCATCCACGCGCGGATCAACAAAAGTGTGTAAGCCAACCTGGGAGAACAACCCAGGACGACCAGCGGCCATCTCACGCATCAATTCCGAAAGAGCTCCTTGAGGTAAGGTATAAGCTTCTACGGTGTCCTGTTCTGCGCGATCCTGAAAAGCAGGGCTGTTAACCAGTGCCCCAGTTACAATCCTTTTAACCAATCCGTTGTGCGCAAGATGCCCAACTCCCTGACTAATATTATCACCGACCCCAACCGGGTGAAGGAGAGTAATGTTTATGGGTCTTGTTTCGCTTAGGTACCTTTTTTCAAGAGCGACGATTAATGCTTCAGGAATGGCATGACCACCACCAGAACCACCAATCACAACTGTATCGCCATCACGAATATAACTAACAGCCTTGTCAAAAGAGACTACTCTCAATTGAATACTCCTTATATATACGACAAATCCTAAAGTTTTAATTCTTTTTTGATACGCTTTAATTCATCCGCTTCAGGTCGCTTCTTGTAAAAGTCATCCAGGGGATAACAGCCGGAAACCATTCCCTTACGGGGAGCTGTAGTGCAATCGCTAAAAGTTCTGCAGAAATGATTTTTGACCAAAGGGCGACCTGCAAGAACATCAGCAGGCAATTCAGGATAAGATAGAGTGGACCGACCAAGTCCAACAAAATCAATCTTTTTCTCCCTGACTACTGCCTGCGCAACATTCGGGATCCACTCCTGAAGATAGCTATAACCGGAACCAACTGTCACCAGGTTAGGCACAGCAGCTTTTAATACTGCTGCCACCTGGATTTGCCTTGCGACACCTACAATAGGATCCTCCGGAGGTAAATACCCATCAGAGGGAGGATAATAAGCCGGTCGTGTTAGATGAGGATTGTAATACGGGCTCGCAGCAGAGAGATTCACCAACTCCACGCCAATGTCTTCCATCATTTTCATCAATTGAATGGGCTCATCCAGTAGAATTTCTCCCAAAACATGTGGATCTCCACCAAAAGCGAAGGGATAACAACCGTTTTCGTCACGATACTCCACCATGTGACCAACATTTTCTTCATCTGGCCGGAATGGAGGCATATCAAAAGTGCTAAATCTCACCCCAATCCTTAAACCGGGGCATTCACTTTGGATTCCTTTTACGATTTCCCGCATAAACCGGGTTCGGTTCTCAAAACTACCACCATAAATACCAGGTCGAGTAACAGCACTGAGAAATTCATGACCAAGATACCCATGACAATGTTTTACATCTACGAACTCAAATCCGATGGATTGAGCACGCTTGGCAGCACGAATATAATAACCGATAAGGTCATCAATTTCTGCATCCGTCATAACTGGATAATCTTGTTCGATATTGAAGAGCTTATCAAGAAGTGGGTGGTGATATAGAATTTTAGGTTCAAGTTTTGTTTTTTCATTCGGCTTGCAAAAGCGACCCGAGTGAGTAAGCTGTAAACCGACAAGCAGATCACTAACCTGTCCAAAATGATTCTGGTGTTCATCAACCAATGCCTGTCGTAGCTGCTCCAGGTCCTGCATGGTTTGGTCAAGGATCATTAATTGATTCGGATTTGCCCGTCCATCTGGTCTGACGGCGGTAGCTTCGCCACCCCATATCAATTTTGCGCCACTTAGACCAAAATTTTTCCATCTACGAAAAACCAATTCAGTCGGTCGTCCATCAGTGGTTCCATCCCAACCTTCCATCGGCTGAATGCAAAAACGATTCCCGATTCGCTTTCCGTCCTTTAGGACGTAAGGTTCTGCAAGTGGTCCTCCAGGAGCAGGCCAAATATCTGAATCAAAAGGAATTTGTACATTGAGTGATTCAATATAGTCCTTGAATTTCATAGCCGTTTTCATGGGCGCGATATGAGGGTACATTTTTTTCATACTTTGTTTTCCTTGAATAGTTGTTACTAGCGACTGACTCGGCCTGATCCGTCACCTTTCATTAACTTTTCCACATCGCTAATAGAAACCAAGTTAAAGTCACCAAATATTGTGTGCTTGAGTGCAGAGGCAGCAATCGCAAAGTTTAGAGTTTTTTGGGGATCTAAGGGATACATCGATAAGCCGTAAATCAAACCTCCCATGAAGCTATCCCCGCTGCCAACTCGGTCAATTATATGGGTAATATCATAAATTGGTCCAATATATATCTTTCCAGAGTCCCATAGAATTGCACTCCAGGTATTGTGCGATGCTGAGACTGAGCTCCTCAAAGTGATTGAGATCGTTTTTAGCTTTTCAAACTTTTTCGCTAATGCATTACAAACAAATTGATACTTATCAGCGGAAACTCTTCCTTGGGTAATGTCTGTTTCTGGAGCTTGGATGCCAAATACTTTTTCAGCATCTTCTTCGTTTCCAATTGCGATGTCACAGTAAGATACCAGCTCTTCCATCACTTCATTTGCTGTTTTTCCCCATTTCCAGAGTTTAGCCCGATAGTTCAAATCACACGAAATGGTGATACCCATCGCGCTGGCTGTCTTTAAAGCTTCAAGACACGCTGCTGCTGCATTGGCAGAAACAGCAGGCGTGATTCCGGTCCAATGGAACCAACCTGCGTCTTTGAAAATCACTTTCCAATCAAATGTATTTGGAGGAATAGTTGCAAAGGAAGAATCCGCGCGGTCATATATGACCTGGCTGCCACGCATAACTGCCCCATTTTCAAGAAAATAGATCCCCAGACGATTACCACCACGCTGAATAAAACGGGTACCAACACTATATTGACGTAAATACTGCAGGCAGGATTCTCCAATGTCGTTATTCGGCAATCGGGTAACGTATTCGGTTTCCAAACCATAGTTAGCCAGCGAGACTGCAACATTCGCTTCGCCCCCGGCATAAGTCGCATCAAAAGACCTTGCCTGGCCAAACCTCAATTGGTTTGGTGGAGATAACCGAAGCATGATTTCGCCAAAGGTGATTATTTTTTTTATTTTTTTCCTCTACAAACGGTGAATGTGGAACCCACCATCCACGTCGATAATTTGTCCAGTTGAATATGGAAGATAGTCCTCAGCAATCGCTACAATCGCTTTGCCTATATCTTCAGGCAATCCCCAGCGTTTGATTGGCAGGATCCCTTCTGCGATCAGTTTGTCATATTTATCCTTAACAATTTCTGTTAAAGGTGTTTTAATAATTCCAGGTCGGATCTCATAGACATTGATGCCTTCACCTGCAAGTCGATCTGCATAGAGAATAGTATTCATGGTCATTGCAGCTTTTGAAATGCAATACTCCGCCCGACTTGTGCTACTCGTATAAGCGCTTATCGATCCAATATTCACAATTTTTCCTGATTCGATTCTCTTTTGCGAAATCAATTCGATCATCTTTTTTGAAACGAGTTGAGTGAGAAAATAAGGTCCGACTGTGTTGACAGCTAACACTTCATTCATGCTTTCTTCACCTATCTCGAGCATATCCATGCGCACACGCGGTCCGATACCGGCATTGTTGACCAATAAATCGATTTGTCCATAGTCTTTGATCGTTTCATCCACGATCCTCTGCCTGTCAGTTGCCATCGTGATATCTGCTAAAACGATTAAACCATCAGAGCCTTCTTTCCGAACTAGGTCAAACGTTTCCGCAGGCAGTTCGGGATTGCCAATATCATTGATGACAATTTTCCACCCTTTTCGAGCCAGTTGTATCGCAATACCGCGTCCAATTCCTCTACCGGAGCCAGTAATGATTGCTACTTTAATTTTCTTATCCATTTTTTCTCGCATTATATTTATCTGCATTGAGCTACTAGAACGCTTAATCCCAAATTAAACCAATTTCATCACGCTTCGTTATATATATCTCCATTACGGTAGCGCGTCCATACTGTTTCAAACCAGGAGTCACTTTCTGGGATCGGGCGACAGGGAACCCATTGATGTTGGATCTTGTCCTCTCCTAAATACAAAGTTTCAAGAACTTTTTTCCTAAACGAGGTGTCTTCTGGGGCGACTCTCCAGTAATTATCCAACTTTTCATGCATCTTCAAGCCATCTGCGTCTAAAACAATTGAAGATCCTCGACTTCCAACATGGCTATCAAGTGAAAATATAATCGCATCTAGGTAGACTGCTTGTGAAAATGACAATTGTCTTGTTCTAAATGCATATTTTAAATCTTTCAAATTGTTGACCTTACACCCTAATTGGCTTAGCCTATGAACCTGATGCCACGCTTTGGGGATTTCACCCTTCAACACATCAATACTACGAATGTGGGATCCTGAACGGGACATCCGTTCTTGAATCTCCTTCATTTCTGCTAACCATGGCCTCTCTGATTTCAGGCATAAATCTGCCCACTCCAGAACACTTTGCATGGTGGCTTTTAAAGTCTTAATAACCTCAGCCTCATTTGTAGTCCAGCTTGAGTATCGGTTGGCAATATACTCTGCTGCACGGAAGCCTGCCACTTGCCCTGCATTTAATGCCGAGCCACCTGGACGGGTGACTCCATGAGACCCATTAACCTCACCAATGGGAAATAGATGCTTGATGTTTGTGGATTCATACCAGATATTTCCTGCCAATCCGCCGTTATTGTGTTGAGCACAAACTGCCACTTCTAGGGACTCTTTCAACAAATCGATCTTATGATTTCGGTAAAGGTCAATTGCGCCCGGGTTCATATGCATAAGACGTTCGAATGGGATATCCTGCAGAGCACCTGATTTCTCTAAATAAATACGTGCTTCGTCTGGAAGAGAGGAAAATGAAAAATCACGTGGGTTTGAATGGAAATCAAGGAACACACGTCGTCCTTTAACCATCGTTTCAATATATACAAGAATATCGATGATTGAAGATCCACCGATTGCTTTTCGGGCATCAAACGGCCACTGATACCCTTTTAGGAAAACCATTTCATTCATCTCTCCAGTAGAATTAAAATAGGGGGGTAAAAATTCCTGTTCATCTGAAATGCCATCAGCACTTCTGCTGATCACTCTCGGGATAACCTGCAAATAAGTTCCTGAGACATTCCATCGGAACTTTATAGAAGCCAAACCGTATTGAGATTCAGGTAAATTTGCCGCGCAAGCACCCGCCATTAAACCCAGGCCAATCGCCCCGGAATGTACAGGAGGATATACGCTTGTTTTATATAAGCCACCTGGTCCACCAACAGCAAAAATGAGGTTCTCACAAATATATGCCTCGAAATTTCCTTGCTTGTTCACTGCAATAAGACCAACAACCCGGGATATTTTCCCGCCAATCGTTATCAATTCAACAGCATTTCGTCCTTCACGGATTTTAATACCCAAGTCCTTCACTTGAGCTATCAGCCTCAAGCACATTTCTTTTGATGTATAGGGACCAATCGAAGTCGCTCTCTGCCGCGGGTCATGATCTGTCTTGTACCCAACAAATTGCCCGAATTCGTCTCTTGGGAATGGAACACCAAGGTTTACCAGGTTAATGAAACATCGAACCGATAAGCTTGATTCAACCAACGCCAGATCTCCATGCATTGAGCCGTTCGCAAAATACGTCTCGGCCATAGCTTTTGGAGAATCAGCTTCATCTCCGCATAATGATAATTTGTAATAAGTCTGTTTATCACTACCTGTGTTGATCGAAGTACCCATCTGGAGGCCTTCAGTGAGGATCATCACATCTTTAATTCCATTGAGAAATAGCTGAGCTGCAGCGTTTAAACCCGCAGCACCACTGCCTAAAATAAGAGTATGAACACGGGTTATCGGGATCTGATAGTCATTTTTTCTTACGATTAAATTAATGCATTCTTCTGCCATTTTCCGAACTCCCTTGAAAACTTGACTATTCGACTTGAAAATTTTTCCATGTGCATTTCAAAATTATATCATTTGGATTTTTTCTCAACACCTACTCGGTTGGGACAATTATTTTACAGGGTCGTTAATAGCGTTTACTTAAATCCAAACATATCTAGAAGGCTAGAGCTTGAACATCCCGCCTTTCCTTATTTCATTGCCTGTTGCATTAAGATGTGATTTTGGTGCAAATCAGGCACCAAACATTGGAAAATATGGACATGGTGGACAATTTGACACCAGAATATTAGACCTTCTGGGCGTCATAACGCCACATAAACGGTATAGAACGATCGTTGTACGGTTTCTTAATCGGTTGATTAAGCGTTCGAGCAGTTCAGGCAAAAACTAATTTCTGAAAACGGTTATTTTTTCTTATATCCCCCTTGGACAGGGCTGCGGGTCGCCATTCCTTGCTTCATACTGTGGTGCAGATCGGGTGCAATTTGGGTGCAGGTATCCTGCAACAATATGGAAATCGTGGACTTGATGGACAATCTAACCGCCAACTTAGTCGCTTATATGGACGTCTTACCACCGTATATAAGTGCTGGACTTAATGGACACACCTTGCGCCTCCCTTCCGGGGAGGTGTTTTTTACAAAATATATCTTTTCTTCGCCTCAAAGGGTAATCCACACAATAACATATATTAAAGTCTACAGATATTTCATCTGAGCCAACTTATGGTATAAATTACGATAAGTATGGCGAAGGTTAAACCTCCTCCCGTAGAATTGAGCAGCACGGAAAAGGCTGCTGCGCTCATCCTTTCAGGCAAGAGCAAAAAGCGTGGGCTGGCACGCCTGTTGCCATTTATGGGTCCGGCATTCATCGCCAGCGTAGCCTACATGGACCCGGGTAACTTTGCCACCAACATCCAGGGGGGTGCCCAATTTGGATATACCCTGTTGTGGGTGGTGGTCGTCACCAACCTGATGGCGATGCTGATCCAGACCCTGTCTGCCAAGCTGGGGATTGCTACAGGGAGGAACCTGGCACAGTTGTGCCGGGAAAACTTCCCACGCCCGGTGGTGATCGCGATGTGGGTGTTGATGGAAATCGTTGCCATGGCGACCGACCTGGCGGAATTCCTGGGCGCGGCGTTGGGCTTTTACCTGTTATTTGGCGTCCCCTTGTGGGTAGCAGGCTTCCTGACCGCCATCATCACGTTCATCATCCTGGGGTTGGAAAGGTATGGCTTCAGACCCCTTGAAGCAGTCATCACTGCAATGATCGGGGTGATCTCACTATGTTACCTGATCGAAATGGTCCTGGTGAAACCAGTATGGGGGGATGTGTTATACCATGCCGTTGTCCCCCAATTAGCCGGACCGGAAAGCATCGTACTGGCCGCGGGCATTCTGGGTGCGACGGTCATGCCACACGTGATTTTCCTGCATTCTTCTTTGACCCAAAAACGGATCGTGGTGCGCACCCCAGCCAGGTTGCGTAAATTATTCAGGTTTGAACTCGTGGATGTGGTTGTCGCCATGGGTTTGGCAGGCTTGATCAACGCAGCCATGTTGATCATGGCCGCTGCCACTTTTTACAACACAGGACTGACCTCTGTGGCAACCATCCAGGATGCACACCTGACCCTCGCGCCATTGTTGGGAAAAGCGTCCAGCATCTTCTTTGCCCTCTCCCTGCTGGCATCGGGGCTGTCCTCCTCATCGGTGGGAACTATGGCCGGGCAGGTGATCATGCAGGGTTTTTTACGCAGGGAAATCCCGGTGTGGATCCGCCGGACGGCAACCATGATACCAGCATTAATCGTCATCCTGATTGGGCTTGACCCAACTCGAACATTGATCCTCAGCCAGGTGGTGCTTAGCTTTGGATTGCCTTTTGCGATCATCCCGTTGGTCATCTTCACCTCCCGGCGCAAGCTGATGAAAACTTTGGTCAACCTTCGTATCACGACCCTGGTAGCCTGCCTTGTTACGGCAGTCATCGTCAGCTTGAATATCTACTTGCTCATACAAATTTTTGCAGGAATATGATATGACTCTGAAGAATATTCTTATCCCATTGGATGGTTCGCAGCTGGTAGAGACGGTGTTACCCCTGGCATCCATGCTGGCTAGTCTCAGCCATGCCCGGCTGATATTATTCCATGTCATTGAGCAGGACCCTCCAGACAGGATCCATGGTGAGCATCACCTGACTGACCAGCAGGAAGCTTCAGCTTACCTGCAAAAAGTGACCCAAACCCTTCCCAAGGGTCTCAGCGTAGAACAGCATGTCCATTCCAGCGCGGAGAAGGATGTAGCCTCCAGCATTGTGGAGCATACCAAAGAAATGGGCGTGGACTTGATCGTGATGTGTGCTCACGGTCAGAGCGGCCTCCAAAAGCGCATTTTCGGCAACATTGCCCAACAGGTACTCACCAAGGGGAATGTGCCTGTGCTGCTGCTTTCACCCGAAAAAGAACAACCGATTGAACCGAGTGTATGCCAATGCCTGCTGGTACCGTTGGATGGTGACCCGGACCATGAAGCCGGCCTGGAGATGGCCGTGGAGCTTTCACAAATCTGCCAGGCCAAACTACACCTGGTGATGGTCGTCTACGAGCTGTCTACCCTGCCCGGCGAACAGGCAGCCTCCGCCGTGTTATTACCGAACACCACATCTGCCCTGCTTGACCTGGAATGTGAAGAAGCTGAGCTATACCTGGCTGAGTTGATGGGAAAATTGCTGGATAAGAATATCCCGGTCACGGGTGAGATACAGAGGGGTGATCCAGCCCGGCAGATTGCACGCTCTGCCAGCGACGTCAAAGCAGATATGATCGTACTTGGCACACACAGCAAAACTGCCATGGACGCCTTCTGGTTTGGCAGTGTCACCCCGAAGCTCGCCAGCCAGACCCATATCCCTTTGTTACTGGTGCCGGTGCACGAGAGTTAGAATTTGATTTACAGGCTAGCAGTAGGGGCAGATGAATCCTTTGGGTATGAGATAATCAAAGTCATTGTGAACAAAAAGTGTAAACCTGGGTTTTCGTACCAGGCTTGCAGTTTTATGTTGTACCTCAATGGGATCCATCATACACGATCGACAAATCAGCGTTCAAAACATTCTATATGAGCTGAGCTCGGAGGAATAATCCATGGTAAACGAATTAAGCGCAGAAAAAGCCTACAAAGCATGTGGTTCAGATAATATTGGTTGCGATTCCAGCCAGGAACTGACCGCCCTGGAGACGATCGTGGGTCAGGACCGAGCCATTCGTGCGATGCAATTTGGGCTGGGGATCAAGGAAAAGGGGTTCAATATTTATGTTTCTGGTATGCCGGGTACCGGGCGCACTACGGCTGTCCGCAGATACCTGGAGGAGGTGGCAGTTAACAAACCAGTGCCCAATGATTGGTGCTATGTGAATAATTTTCAGGATCCCTACCGGCCGAATTCACTATGCTTGCCTGCTGGACGGGCGGTTGAGTTGCAAAAAGGGATGGAGAACCTGACCAAGGTTGTCTTTCAGGACGTGCGTAATACCTTTGAAAATGAGGAATATGCCAAGCAAAAGAATGAAACGCTGAATAAATTCCAACAGCATAAGCAGGAAATCCTGGAAGCTGTCAACCAGATGGCACTTGAAGCGGGCTTTATGTTGCAGCCAACCCCAATGGGAGTGATGACAGTGCCGACCCGCAACGGGAAACCGATGAGTGAAGAGGATTTTCTTAAACTTTCCCAAAAGGATAAGGAAGCGCTGACCCAAAAACAACAAAAAGTGGAGAGCGCACTGGAAACCTCGATTCGGCAGGCGAAAAGCCTGGATAAGGATGCCCGGGATGCCCTGGATAAACTGGATCGGGAGGTGGCTACATATTCGCTGCGTAATTGGATGGAGGATATGAAAGAGAAATTCCAAAATCTACCCGATGTCCTGGCATATCTAGAGGGCGTTCAGACCGATCTACTTGACCAGGTGGAACTTTTCAAGACCGATGGTCAAGAAGAAACACCGGCTTCTCCATTCGATACCGCACCGAAAGGATTGCCTCTGAAGAAGTATGCGGTAAATATCCTGGTGGATAATTCCAAGCAAAAAGGTGCACCAGTGATTGTCGAGACGAACCCTACGCACGATAATCTGTTTGGTCGCATAGAACAGGAGGCCCGTTTTGGCACCCTGGTGACGGATTTCACCCTGGTGAGAGGCGGTGCGCTGCACCGGGCGAATGGGGGTTACCTGGTGTTGCCGGTTGAAGACGTTCTACGAAGTCCATTTGCCTGGGAAGATCTGACGCATGCCCTGGAAAACGCACGCATCAGCATTGAAGATGCCGGTGAGAAATTTGGTTTTTCCAGTAAGAGCCTGAAGCCTGAACCAGTACCACTGGATATCAAGGTGATTTTGATCGGTCGCCCCGACATATTCCAGCTGTTGCTGGGTTATGAAACCCATTTTCAGGAGCTCTTCAAGGTGAAAGCGGAGTTCGATACATCGATGGCACGTAACCAGGAGCACACCCGCGAATATGCCGGCTTTGCATCCATGCTTTGCAGCGCCGAGAACCTTAAACACCTGGATAACTCTGGACTCGCCAGGCTGGTGGAGCATGGATCGCGCCTGGCGCAAGACCAGGAGAAACTATCCACCCGTTTTGGAGAGATCTCAGATTTGATCCGTGAAGCCAGCTATTATGCCGGGTTGGATGGATCGGAATTGATCACCACCCAGCATATCCGTAAGTCGATCGAGGAACGCTATTATCGCTCGAACCTGATCCAGGAACGCCTGCAAGAGATGATCGAGCGAGGGGTGATCAAGATTGATATCCAGGGTAAAAAAGTGGGGCAGATCAACGGCCTCTCGGTGCTTGGGCTGGGGGACTTCAGCTTTGGGCAGCCCAACCGCATAACGGTCAGCCTGAGCCTGGGTCGTGAAGGCGTGGTCAACATTGAACGTGAAGCCAAGTTGAGTGGACCCATCCACACCAAAGGCGTTTTGATCCTGTCGGGATTTTTAGCCAACCGGTATGCCCAGGATAAACCTCTCAACCTGTCTGCCCGCCTGGTCTTTGAGCAAAGCTATGGTGGCATTGAGGGGGATAGTGCCTCCAGCACAGAGCTGTATGCCATCCTCTCCGCCCTTTCTGGCTTGCCGGTCAACCAGGCGCTTGCTGTGACTGGTTCGGTCAACCAGAATGGGGAAGTCCAGGCGATTGGTGGGGTTAACGAGAAGATCGAGGGATACTTTGAAATCTGCAGCGCCCTGGGTCTGACGGGTGAGCAAGGCGTGGTGCTGCCCGATAGCAACGTAGCGAACCTGATGTTGAAGGAAAGTGTGGTGGAAGCCATCCGCCAGGGAAAATTCCATCTCTGGCCAGTGCGCACTATTGATGAAGGTATCGAAGTCCTCACCGGGGTCAAAGCGGGTGAGCGAATGCCCGATGGCAGTTTTGAGCCTGAGAGCGTCAATGCCCGGGTGGATGAGCGCCTACGCCAGATGGCGGATGCACTGCAGCGCTTCGGTAAAGAGGGTGGGCATAAAACAGAAAAAACTGAACCGGAGGAGAATGCTGGATAGCCCTGAAAACTTAGTAGAATTGCTTAAGCAGCACCTCAGCTGGTACCCCCTGATGGAATCGCGTGATATCTATAAACTGCTTTATCAGGGCGTGATGGGTTCGGAACACCTGATTTCATCACCGGAAGCATTCTCCCAATACCTGGTAGAAGAATTCGAGCCTTTACCGTTGGACCTATCCGAACGACTGCTGGAACCGGTACGACCCGACCGCACCCTGTTCAGGGTGAATTTACGCGCTTATAAATGCCACCAGCAGCAAGTGGATTTGCTCATTCCAGCATTGCTGGAGACTGCCCAGGCTTTCTCAGGTGATCTAGGTGAGATGCGGGCTGCCTGGACGGACTTTGTCCAATCCTGCGAGCAGGGAGGGGTAACCAATTTCGATCTCAGACAGGTCCACCAGTTCACGGCGAGGCTGGAAGAGCTTGGGTTCCCGGCAGCGCACCATTCGGAGGCTTATAACCGAGAATACCAACCCGCCTATCGCCTTATCTCAGATCAATTTATCTGCCGGATCGGATTGGACGATGCAGGCTGAATTCAATCCCCGCAAGGGGATGATTTCACTTAACCATCCGGGGTTGCCTGGGAAGAGCAACCTTGTTGGTAGTGCCTGGGTACGCTATCGGAATGAGGCAGGCAGCCTCAAACAGGCAGATCTGGTAGACATAGGGTGCACCAGCCATGCAGAATCATTCACAGATGTTCATGGTAATGGTAGACAGATCATTTTCCATTGTCCACCTAACCTGGATGGGATCGAGCTGTCCTATCGCCTCAACACCTATGATCAGCAGTCTTTTTCTTTGTTGCAGCTCAGCGTGCGCAACCTGAGCCGTGAGCCAGTGTACCTACATGAGTTCTGTCCCTTCCAGGCTGACCCTGCTGCAGGCGGGCGTGTGCACATCTCTGATCCTGCCGGGGAGCTGCGTTTTTTCAAGGTCGGCTGGCACGGGTGGGATTTCAGCGGGTTGCGTACGCCTCGGGATCGCAATACCAACTCCTGGTTGGATGCCATCACCAGCACTTCCTACACCAACCCGGTTACTCCAAGGATTCGCTCAAGGGGGGATTTTTGGAGCGAGGGGTGGGGCATCCTAGCGGATGATCAGGTCGCGCTGGTGGCAGGGTTTGTCTCAACTGTTCGCCAATTTGGGCAGGTATACGCCTGCACCCACACGGGGCAGGCAGCCTTGAGGCTCATCACCCAGGCGGATGGAATTTTACTGGACCCGGGAGAGACCTGCGAATCGGAATGGGGATACCTGCAGTTCGTTCCCTTGCCTAACCCTGACCCTGCAGCCGACTTTGTGAACGCCGTCGCCCGGCAGATGCACGCCCGCATCCCTGCCTCTCCACCTCCACCCATGTGGACGCACTGGTACCATTTTTACCACGATATCACCGAAGGGTTGTTCCTTGAAAACCTGGAAGTGCTGGCAGAACTGCGTGAGATCCTCCCTTACCAGGTAGTCGAGCTGGATGATGGATACCAATCTTTCTGGGGGGATTGGACATCCACGAACGAAAAATTCCCGCATGGACTAGAATGGTTGGCTGATCAGATCTCCCTCAAGGGGTTTACCCCTGGCTTGTGGCTGGCACCTTTCCAGGTGCAGGCAAAATCAGCAGTTGCACTCGAGCACCCAGAGTGGTTAGTGAAGAATAATCGTGGTAAACCAATCCATGCCGGGTTTCAATATAATATGTTCATGCAGGCACTGGATGCGACCCATCCGGAAGTGCTGGAGCATTTGCGCGCACTGACGGACAAGTTGACCCACCAGTGGGGATATGGGATGCTCAAGCTGGATTTCATCAACGCGGGTGCTTTGCCCGGTAAACGCTATAACCCAAAGCTAACCCGTGCAGAAGCCTTGCGTTTGGGTTTGGAAACCATCCGGCAAGGCGCGGGGAAGGAGACTTTTCTGCTTGGCTCCGGCTGCCCGTTCGGTCCAGCCATTGGAGTGGTGGATGCCATGCGCATCGGACCGGATACTGCCCCAAGCTGGGAGCCATATTTACACTGGCTGCCTTGGGCGGGTCCGCTAATCAAAAAGGAACCCTGCATGCCTTCCCTGCGCAATGCCTTCCGGCATACCCTCAACCTGAGCACATTGCACAAACGTTGGTGGTGGAATGACCCCGACTGCCTGATGGTGCGCGATAGCGACACCCGTCTGACTGAGCCGGAAGCGCAGAGCGCGGTCACCCTGGTGGGGCTGAGTGGGGGCATGCTGGTCTCGTCTGACGACCTGCGCAAGTTGAATCCAGAGCGGTTGGGCTGGGTCAGCCTGCTTGTGCCCAACCTGGGGATCACGGGATCGCCTATGGGTCTGCTCAAGAACCTGATACCTGAAGGGTTCCAGGTGAAGTTGAATACGATTGGGCAGACATGGCAGGATGTGGGTCTTTTTAATTGGAGTAACCATTCCGGAGATATTAGTATCAAATTTGAAGAACTGGGGTTTGCAGCCGGAACGCCTCTGCATGTTTTCGATTTTTGGAGCAGGCAGTATCGGCGCCTGACGGACCCGGATATAGTGTTTCCCGCCGTGCCAGCCCATGGGTGCAAGCTGCTGAGAGTGTGTGAGGCTCGTGAAGCTGCTCAGTTGGTGGGGGATTCATTGCATATTTCCCAGGGTGCCGAGTTCGCCTCCTGGTTGGTGAATGATAATAAGCTGGTGATCGAGACCGTGGACATGGGCAGGCATGTAAAGGGAATGTTGTGGCTGGCACTGGTCAACCCACCAATAGCAGCGACCTGCAATGCAGAGGAAGTTGATTCGGAAGACATGGGCGAAGGTATTTATGGGTTGCGTGTGAGATTCACAGGCAAAGGTAGGATAGAGGTGAGCTGGTAGGACGGGTTAGAGAATTAAACACAAAGGACTCAAAGGACAGGGAGGAATTTGAATAATAAAAAAATAACCACTAAGGTCTCGAAGGTATTATTAGTAAAAAAGAATAAACCACCAAGGACGCAAAGGTCACGAAGGAATTTGAAGTAAAAATCGAAGGTATAAAACGACGAGGCCTGTAACAAATGGTCCTCTCCCACCTCCCCCATTTAGAAATCAAAATGGGGGAGGAGTAAAGACTAAAACCACCCATTTGGAAATCTATCGGGAGAGTGGAAGAACCAAACAAAATCTAATTTGGGGAGGGATTTTGTAAACTCCTCTCCCAAATTACCTTATAGTTGGGGGAGTGTGCAATGTCATCAGGTTTTCACTGGCCGGAGGGGGTAATGAGAGAATAATCAAAGGAAACCTGCCAGGTCTTTCTTAAAAAATCCCTCCTCCTGGAGGGACCAGGAGGAGGGACAAAGCGTTATTAGAGAGAGGTTATGGGGATCGTTGGGCAATCGGTAACAAGTAGTTGTACAGAATCGTTGAGACCGAGTACTCAAAGTAATTGTTGGCCGGGTTGACCTCGATGTCGTTCGGGCTGTCACCCCAGGCTTCAATCACGTTGACCAGCTCTGTCCCGGGTAGGACGCCGTAATCGATCTGCACCACCAGGTCGAAGGTCCAGGTCTGTTCGGCCCACATGGTGCCCCAGCCCCAGACAAGCTGTTGACCGTTGATACTCTCTGGATCATAGGTATTTGCTGGGTCCCAATAACCAATGGCTTTGATAAAGGTCATCCCAGACGGCAGGGTATCGGTAATATGGCTGCCGTAGTTCTGGTCGCCATTCCAGCGATTGCGATTCATGTTGCCGAATTCCACCGTGTAGGTGATCACTTCACCCGCACGCAGCTCACCGGCCTTCAGCCACTTGCGCACAAACACATCCGGACCGGTGTAGCTGGTGACCTCATCGAAGTTATCTGCCAGCGCAACATCTCCAAAATCGGAGATCTCTGCCTGGTTGACGAATTGCATGCCCTGGAGTCCAACATACTCCGGTAAAACATCCACATACAGGTTAGCGCTGGCTGTTTCGCCCGGGTTCATATAATCCAACTTAAAGACCGCCTGGTGAGTGTTATCGTCCCAGGTGCATTCTTGCAGGTTTCCGGGTCCGTGGTTCCACCAGCACTTGCCCATTGTGGTTGAGATGGGGTAGGTGTCGGTAATCACCACATTCTCGAGGTATTGTGTACCCACATTGAGGATGCGCAGCTCATACCAGAGTGAGCCGTCCCCGTTCCAGCGCCAGTTGGTGTGTTTGTCCACACGCAGGTTGGGTCCGGCATCATTGACAACCTCAGTGAAGGTCAGCGCATTATCATCGTAACGCTCTTCCTGGGCCTCACCCATGACGCTATTCTCAACCACCAATGGTGTCCCAACTGGCGAATCACTATTGATCTTTAACTGGATACCCACATTTTGGTTGTACCCGTTGGGGAAATTACCGATATCCCACATAAGGTATCCATCCCCAATGACTGTTGGTGGGAGGGGTGTCCTACCGTTCCAATCGAAGCTATAAGCATAGAGAAATTCTGTCCCTAGTGGGAGTTTGGTGGTTAAGACTGTCCCCGGCATGGGCATATTGCCCCAGTTCGAGACGCTGAATTCAAATCCTATCTCACCACCAGGCACGAACTGTCCCTGGACCCAATTTGGATTCAGATGAAGGTTGTATCGTGGATTATTTGCCTTAACCTCCGTGGAAGCGTAATTATTTTCAAGGTTCGGATCGCTCTCCGCCCAGGTCCAGGCTTCGTTAATAATGGGCTCACCAAGCTTGGCTTGCTCAGACAATAGCACATTGATGTATACCTCACCACACCAACCTCCCGGCGCAGTGGGGCGCGTCACCACCAGCTGATGGTCCGAGGCAGACACTTCCACCCAGCCTGGATATTGCCCCCACCAGTTCAGCAGTGTGGTGGAGATGGACAAAGTGTCAGTGATATAGACATCCGAGCTGGAGTTTCCACTGTTGTTGCACACGTTCACAGCATAGACGAACTCCTGCCCGGGCACCGGGTCCCCGGTCCAGGCCCATTTACCAAGATTCAGGTCGCTATCTGATGTGTCGGATACATCAGATTCCCAGCTGGTGTGCTTCCGGCCTTCATCATTCTGCCAGTATGGCATGTCAGTATCGATATCAGCATTCGTAGATACCTGTTCTCCGGGATCACTGACGACCTGCACAAAGACAAAGAATTGGCTTTCTCCATTATGATTGTATGGCAAGTCGCCCACTTGCCAGATGATCGGGTCACCAGGGTTGCCAGTGCCGGTGTGTGGGAAACCGCTGGTATCGGAGAGATAATTCATGCCCGAAAATTCCTGGGCGATGGTCACTCCCGTCGCAGTAGCCCAGCCATCGTTGTTGTAGCGCACCTCCAGGACATAATTATTACCAGAGGCTGGCTGTCCCTGCCCCCACACATTGATGCGTAAATCAGGTGCTGGCTCACGGAATACGTTATACACTTTATTCCCATTGGGATCGTTATACCCTACTCCTACATCCATCCCTGGCAAAAGATCCCAACCCAGGGTAGTAAAATCGCAAGTAAATATACCTCCATTTGGATCGACCGGTCCGAAGCCCATCCCGGGTCCATTTTCTATCCAGACACCGCAATCCCCGTTCACCGGATCGGTCAGCCAGGGGACGTTCAGGGTGCCGGTGAATATATCGGCACCAATATTTATCTCACCACTGATCTTACCCAACTTTACATCAGTGGTGTACCCATTTAAGCTAAGATAGACATGGTCCAACACCTGGATGTCGGGCTGTACCCCATCCCACAGCACGTTGTATCCGGTGGAGAAGCCTGTATCCCCACCCCACCAGGGTATCTCACCCGTCGTGCCATGCGCGGTGGCTCTGACTTCGCCCGCATCATTGGTCACGGTAATTGCTACCGGGTAACCAGCTTCATAATTACTTTCCACCCAATCATGGGCGTAGTTGACCCGCATGGTGGGTACTATGTCATAGAACGGGCGGTGGAAGATGGCATCCACGAAGGTTGGTGGTCCGGGATTTATAATGAAGCGGATGTGACCACGCCCCTGTGGAGGAATATCTGGTAGGAGTTTGGAAAATTCGCCATCCACACTGGTGGTAACGGTGTACATTTCACCAGTCCACCAGGGGTAGATTTCCACTTCCGTTTCCTTAAATACTCCAGTGTGCCCACTGACGGTCTCATTGGCTGAATCACTGTTCGCCCAAATATCAGGGATGGTGATAAAAGCTGGATACAAGCCTGCTCCGGCAGTGACTGTGATCTTGTCACCAGGGAGGAGCAGGGTGCTGTTGTCAATTTTAAAATTACCATCGAGAGCTTCAGCGAAGCCAGATAGCGTATCTCCGCGCGAGGTCTTGATGACGACCTCACTGCTCGGCTGGGCTGTGCCCCATATCGATACATAATTATTGGGGTTAATCCAGAACTCCACTCGTTGGATCTCTCCCAGTATGTTTGAAGCGTGATGAGTATTCCCTGAAAAATCCGGATAGGCCATTACCAGGAAATCACCCCATCCCAGGTTGTAACCATTATTAGTGGTCTTCAACGCTGCTTGGGATGCTTTGGTTGGGATCATCTGATCAAAGCCATTTTGATCATTCCCTCCAAACACATCAATCATCCCTTCGTGACCGGTGGCAGTGACCACACTTGTTTCGATATTGCCCTCCACGCTGAGTGGCTCATAGACCATACAGCAGTCTCCATCCCCTGAATATTGGTAGGATACCTCAATCATCGTCCCTGGCTGTAGGCGATGCTCCTTGAGGTCGAAATAGAAGGAGTATGGATCTGGATCCTGATCGCTGCTCGTATAAATCGGTACACCCGACATCCAAAGGGTTAGTGTAATCGCTTCATTGGGGATGTACGTACGACCCGAGACGCTGGTATCGTTACTGACGCGGAAGAAGTGATTTGCTTCTGTAAACTGTTGAGCAAATCCATTTTCATCATATAAAAAGCTATTCATACTCACCCTGGCCCGCACATCGAAGGTGTCGTTATATGGAATATAAAAGTTATCATCAATGACCTGTGCGCGTGCCTCAACTCCCACATCCAGTGGAAAGTACGATATATACGATTGTGACAACCTGAAAGCTATCTCACCCGTCGTTAGTGAGGGGGTAAATACTGACCCATCAATGAAATTGGCATTGGCGTCCGCCCCATAATGGAGCTCACGTACGATCACCTCACCACTCCAGGTGTCGGTGTAAAGGCGCAGGATATCTCCGATTTCGAAGTTCATCGCCTCCAAATTACCATCATTGTTTACATCGTACCACAGCGCATAACAACCATCATAATAGACGCCACCTGGAGCCAGATTGCCCGGGTCGGAGGTGATCGGCCGGCTTGGGTCGCGTGGATAGATCACCCCATCACGCTCCAGCTCGAGGGTCATGCTTGCATTCGGTTTATCAACCCGCCCCCAAGCGCAGAATAAGCCTGTGCTATAGTTTATGATCGCCTCAAGGTAGGGCTGACCGGTGATCATGTAGGAACCAGCACCGGAGGGATCCATGATGGCGACATCCACGCGCGTGTCCGGGCGGATACCACCTTCCGGGAAGACAGCCGTAAAATTACCTCCCACATCCGTGTTGGCGTCTGTTTCATAATACATGTAACTTGCACCATCCCATGCCACGAAACTTAACCGGACCGCCACATCAGGAAGGCTGACATTGCCACTCACCGTGTCATCCCCTGAAAAAGTGAAGTAGGAGGAATACACATAATGCATCTCGGTGGATCCACCAGGGAAATCCACCACCACCTTGTCGCCAATGTCCAAAGTGACACCTGAAAACGTGAACCAACCAAAGGGATAATCTGCAAAGGCATCTCCTTCCCAACGAATCTCGCCTGAGTCACCCACAAACACCGTGGCGTGGACGTTACTCTTCTGAGGAGCGTATCCGGAAATCATTCCGTGCTGCTGGATCAGGAAGACATTCTGTGGGAAGAAGGAAGTACGCTGGTAGATACCGGTGGATACCTGATAATCGATAAAGGTGAAGTTCTCCGGGCCTAAATCCACATCTGGGGCAAAGGTTATGGTAAAGCTCCCATCCGGTTCCGTCACCCCGGTAATGGTCTCGTAAGCTGTGCTGGGTTGTCCGTACATCCCCAGAGTGGCACTGACGACCGTACCACCTGTATCATTGGGTATATTCCCGGAAACTGTGTCACTAGTGACGTTGAGATTACCAGATGGTTGATCACCGACTGTCAAGGTGGTGATGTCCCCATTGATATTGATCTCCAGCTGATCCCCAGGCAGGATAGCCAAAGGTCCACCATCAATCTCACTGTAAAGGTAAGTCCAGAAGAAACCCACCCCATCTGTTTCAGCCGCGCCATAGGCTCCATCTGGACGGTTTATGATGACCGTACCGGTTACGGGTAGTTTCCCGTATATATAATTGAGGTACGTATCCACCACGATGCCATCAGGGAGATAGGTGCCATTTACCCCTATAGAGCTCATTGATGAGGCAGTTTGACCAACCTGGCCATCTGTGAGGAATGAACGACTTTCAGTCTGTGCGCCGAAGATAGAAACCTGTGATCCAGCCATCGCCTGCTGGCGCATTTGCTCCATCAGTGGGTCCGGTGGAGATTGGACCACAGGCGGTACGTACGAAGTCTGCATGGGTGAAGGAGGTAAAACTTGATCGGGTTGCCCTCCAGCCTGGGCTTGTGGCGGTGTGGCGGCATCCGTGATGGCCCTGCCCGTTTGCCCTGCGGCAGCCAATGCCACGCCCACCAGACCCAATGAGATCAACAGGACAACAATAATTAGAACAATACGATTCTTTCCAAAATGTGGAATCTTCATGAGGCTCCTCCCCAGGATTCACTGTCAGGCAGTGCAGTGATTTGAATGAGTGATTAAACCAAAAGCCGGCCCGAAACGCCATACGATATCAAACTCGATTGACCTACGAACTCAATGAGATGGGATGGCGTTACTTATGGCAAAAACCCTGCAAAGTTAGTATATAGGTTTTATATATTAAAGTCAAATTAATTTCGACGGAAATCAAACATTCGGATGGCAGAAATTTTTTCCCTGCTGGCATGATCCAGGCAACCACGCAAGGCGAAAACCAACCATACTGGTTCACAAACTATTTGAAGCCACGAAATTGGTATAATGACCTATGACCAGCCTGGTTGGTAATTTTCTGTGGCTCGTCAAAAATTACATGATAGGATAAACAAATGACTGATGAAACCCCCAACATTACGTCTGACTCCACCGTAAGCCTGTGCGAAGTAACAGCCGAGACTGTACGCACCATCTGCCGGCTGGAGGTGAGCGAGGAACAAAAGCATTTCGTCGCCCCCAACGCGGTTTCGATTGCCCAGGCCTATTTTGAGCCCAAGGCCTGGTTCCGTGCCATCTACGCGGATGAGACCCCGGTGGGCTTCGTGATGCTGTACGATGACCCGGAAGAAGCAAATTATTTCCTGTGGCGCTACATGGTCGATGCCCTCTACCAAAAACTGGGCTTCGGCAAACGGGCGATGGACCTGCTGATCGAGTATGTCCGCACCCGCCCGGGAGCGCATGAGCTAAAACTAAGCTGCCATCCGGGCGAGGATGGACCGGAACCGTTCTACCGAAAGTATGGTTTCACCCTCAACGGGGAATGGATGGGGGATGAAGCTGTGATGAGGATCGATGTGTGAGTGGGCGATCGCCGATCGCCCCTACAACGACCATCTCCGCCCGGCTGCACGGGCGGAGAAGTCGTACCATTGGTATTCCCCTTTTACCGTTTTGACCCCTACGGAGTATTATTCACGCATGAGAGCCGATAGTTTAGCACAGAGAAGTAGGTGCAAGGTCCCGTATTGTAGAAATAACCTGTGGCAACGATACGGCATCCCTGGTTAATTCCATTGGTTGGAGCGAAATTGCCAGTCAGATGGACATTGGTCATGATCTCTGTTGGCACATAATCTGACACGCCACAAACATTGGCGTGTGACCAGCGTAATGTACCCTGCAGAGTTTGCAGCTTGCGCGGTGCAGCGGCCGTCAGCATGCTTGCCAGTAAAACTACGAGAACGATCACAACTAGAGTTTTCTTCATTTTTTCCTTTCCTTCCTTTTGTAGGGGTCCCTGGTGATGACCTGCCTTCTTCGGCTTTGGTTCTTCCAGGGTGGGTCATTGAATACACTTTAACAAAGGTTCGCAAACTGCTTGCAAAATTAACGCAAAATAGATTAGAATTCAATTAAGAACATGGGCTGTTTATCCATCTCGACCCTGGGGTCATTCACCGTATCCCTGGATGGACGGCCAGTCGACAGTTTTGAGTACAATAAAATAAGGGCGCTCTTAGCCTACCTGGTTGTTGAGGCCGATCGCCCTCACCGTCGCGAGACTCTAGCTGGTTTACTCTGGCCGGACCAATCCCAAAAGGCTGCCCTCGACAGCCTGCGTAACGCCCTGTCTAAACTGCGCCAGGCCATCGGCGACCGGGACTCCGATCCTCCCTATTTGCTCATCTCCAAGGAAGAAATAAAATTCAACCCTGCCAGCGACTACTGGCTGGATGTGAGACGCTTCAGCCAATTATTGGAGGAGTGCCGGACGCACCGCCACCGAAGGATCGAGTGCTGCGTCAGCTGCACCGACCGGCTGACCCAGGCGGCATCGCTTTACCATGGGGAGTTCTTGGAGGGCTTCAGCCTGGCAGACAGCGACCTGTTCGAAGATTGGGCTGCTATTAAACGAGAAAAACTGTCTCAAATGTCAATGGATGCCCTGCAACTTTTAGCTTCCACCTACGAATGGCGCAGTGAATACGACCAGGCTCTCGCCTATGCGCAACGTCAATTGGAGCTGGATCCCTGCCATGAAGATGCTTACATCCAGGCGATCAGGCTGTTTGGGTTATTGGGGAAACGCACGGAAGCCTGCGAGCTTTACGAGAAGTGCCGTGAGCAGCTGGCGGATGAGCTGGAGGTGGAACCCACTGACGAGACCACCAGGCTTTACGAGCAGATCAAGTACGGCATGTTCCAGGTATCTGCCAACAGGTTGCGCATCAACAACCTGCCGCCAGACCTGACCAGCTTCGTCGGGCGGGGACGAGAGCTGGATGAGATCAACCTCCTGCTCGAAGACCCAAACTGCCGGCTGCTGACCCTGGTGGGACCGGGCGGGGTGGGCAAGACCCGCCTGGTAATCGCAGCGGCCGGTCAGCAGATGGAAGCCTTCCCAAATGGCGCCTGCTTCGTGCCGCTGGCGGGGGTCAGCTCGGTCGAGTCGATCGTCCCGAGCATCCTGCAAGCGCTGGGCCTCAAGCAGGCCGAGCAAGTTGATCTCAAGCAGCAGCTGATCAATTATCTTCAAGATAAAGAGCTGATAATCATCCTGGATAATTTCGAGCACCTGGTGGAAGGAGCCGGGCTGGTGAGCGAGCTGCTGGAGCAGGCACTCCACCTGATCACCTTGGTCACATCCCGCCAGCGCTTAGGTCTGCAGGCGGAGTGGGTTTTCGAGGTGAATGGGCTGTCTTACCCGACTGGGAAAGCCGTGCAAGACCTGGCTGCTTATGAAGCTGTGATGCTCTTTCAACAGCGCCTGCACCAGGTGAAGCCACGCACCACGCTGTTCCAGGATGACCTGACCGCGGTGAGCCGCATCTGCCAGATTGTGGAGGGTTTACCCCTGGGGGTCGAGCTGGCGGCTTCGGCGGTGCGTAGAAGGTCGATCGAGCAGGTGGCACAAGCCATCGAGAGCGGGACAGAAGACTTGAAAGTCTCGTATAAGGACGTCCCCGAGCGCCACCGCAGTATCCGGGCAGTATTCGAGCATTCCTACAGGCTGCTTTCCCATGAGGAGCAATCCACATTTATTGGATTGGCGGTCTTCCGGGGAGGTTTCACCGCTGAAGCAGCCGAACAGGTTGCAGAAGCGACGCCAGAGATATTGGGTGGATTGGTGGAGCATTCCTTGGTGCGCTACAACCCGCAAACGGAGCGCTATGACCTGCACCGGATGGTGCGGCAATATGCTCTGGATAAACTCAGGGCACAGGGCTTGGAACCAACCCTGAGCCAGCGCCACAGCAACTTATACCTGCAGTCACTGGAGCGCTGGGGCATAGAGCAGGAAGGTGCCGGGCAGGTAGCTGCACTCACCGAGATGGACCAGCAGCTGGCAGATATACGATCAGCCTGGGGATGGGCCTGCCAGCACCAAGATCTGAGGGGATTAACCCAAGGGAGCAAAGGATTATGTCGTTATTATTTCTATCGTTCGCGTCCGGTAGATGGAGATCACGACTGCCAGGTCGCTCTGGATATGCTGGAGGGCATGGCTGAGCTCAATCCTCAAGGGCTACGCCTGAAAGTCAATTTGCTCCACTGGCAGAGTCTTTTCCAGTTAACAACTGAGCGGATTGATGTATCGAACCGTCGTCAGACGCTAGAACAATGCATTCAGATCCTCGAAGGGTTGCAGCAAGCCGGAGAAGAAGTGCGGGTGGAAATGTCATATATTCTCAATGATTTAGGTTATTCCACATCTGACCTAAAGCAAGCCATCCGGCTCGACCAGCACAGCCTGGACTTAGCCCGGCAGGTCGGTAATAAACGATCACAAGCTCTTTCTTTGATAGCTCTTGCGAACATTTATTTTAATCACAACGACTTCTGGGAAGCTGAAAGATGCTTCCAGGAATCCCTGGCATTATGGCGCTTGCTGGGTGATCCACGACGGATTGCAGATACGTTGCAAGCCTTGGGTGGTTTATTTATCAGCCAAGGTAAAATACAACCCGGTTTGCAAGCAGCCCGCGAAAGCGCCCAGCTCTATCGTTCACAGGGTGACAACGCCAGTTACGCAGATGGTCTCAGTAATTTGGGGTTAATCTTATGGTTTGGGCGCCAGTGGGAAGAAGCTGACAAAGCTTATGAGGAAAATATCCCCTATCTGCAAGAAATGAGTAATCGAAATCTCCTATGTGATGACTCTTCACGTTGGAGCATTATTAAAATGTTAATGGGTCATTACGAAGAAGCCCGGGTGATGGCAGATAGGTCAATGGAGCTGGCAAACCAGCTTAATGACAAATTTGCTCAGGCATGTAGCAATTACGCCCTGGGTGGAGTTGCCCTGGCACAAGGACAAGCTGAGCAGGCGTCTCTTTTCCTGGAAAAAGCCGCTGTAATCTTTAAAAACATTGATTTATCTAATTGGGCATGGGTGGTGGGGACCTGGACCCTGGCACTGAGCAGGTTAGGTCAGCTCAGACAGGCACAAGAGCTGCTGGTGGAAGCGTTGCAGGTCGGCGTAGAGCAGAGCTATCTTTCGCTCAGCTACACTCTGCCAGCAGCGGCATTACTGTTGGCAATTACCGGCCAAGTGGAACGGGCAGTTGAGCTGTGCGCGTTGATTGATGAATGTGCCATGTGCGGCAAGACACCCTGGTTCGAGGATGTAGTGGGTAGAACTATCGCCGTTTTGGCAGCTACCCTACCTCTTGAAGTTGTGGAGGCTGCTCGGCAGCGTGGCACGCAGCGCGACCTTTTCTCCACGGCAGCCGAGCTGCTGGCAGAGTTTAAAGAACAGCAGTAGGAGTGGGTCTATTACGCCAGTAATATCAATCCTAAGGATAACTGAGCTAGATCGATTTTGAACTTGTAATGCTGGGGTGACCCACTCCCAACGAAGCGCATGCCAAAGCGTGCCCCCTGGAGGCGAAGGTGAGGGTAGCCGTTGAATCCAGGCTTGAAAATCCGATCTGAGCCATTTAAACCATTCCAAACGGGGTGATTTTTCGGGGAATTCGAATTAATGAGCACAAGACCTAAATCGATCAAACAACAAAATCCAAACCAAATTCTCGTAGGAGGAGAAAACAATGTTACGATCATCACTCATCACCGCAATGTTCATTTTTGTTATCGCAGCTTGCTCTCCGACGGAGGTGGTCAAGACCGTCATCGTGACCCAGGAGGTGCAGGTAGCTGGCACCCCGGTGATCCGGCAAGTGTTCATCACCGCCACCCCCGAACCAGTGAAACCAACAGAAGCCACCCCACGCACGCTTGTCATCTGCATGGGCCAGGAACCCGACACGCTATACTATAGCGGCATGTGGGCGGCTGTCGTGGTATTGAGTGCCATCTATGATGGTCCAATTGATAATAACAACTTTGCCTACCAGCCGGTAATCCTGGAGAAACTAGCCAGCCTGGCAGATGGCGATGCGGTGATCAACCCTGTACCGGTCAAAGCCGGTGACACAGTGGTAGATAATGACGGCAACCCGGCAACGCTGACTGCCAAGAGCAGCGACACCGCCGGAACAATGGTGCGCCCGGCCGGATGCCGCTCTGCAGACTGCGCCGTGGAATATGACGGCAGCAACGTGACCGAAATGGACCAGTTGGCTGTCACCTCCAAGTTATTACCCGGCTTGCTCTGGTCGGACGGCACGCCTCTGACGACGGCTGACTCGGTCTATGCTTACCAGTTAAGTGCTGACCCCGCCACGCCGGGCAGTCGGTTTATTTTCGAACGGACGGCTTCCTATGAGGCCAAGGGTGAATTAACCATCGGATGGACCGGTGTACCAGGTTTCCTTGACTCAACCTATATGCTCGATTTCGCGGCACCTTTCCCCCAGCATGTCATGGGGCAGTATAGCGCAGCAGAGCTGGTGACCCAATTCGACGCACAGGGACTCTGGACGGGGTGGGGGCCATACATCATCGATGAGTGGATTAAAGGCGAGCAGATCATCCTGCATAAGAACCCGAACTACTTTCGCGCAAGCGAAGGTCTGCCACATTTCGATAACCTGATCTACCGCTTCACCGGTGGTGACCCCAACGCGGCCATCGCAGCCGTGCTGGCGGGTGAGTGTGACATCGTGGACACGACCACTGCCCTTGAAGGACAGTCACAACTGCTGCTCGAGCTGCAGGCCCAAGGCCAGATCAACCCAACATTTGTCACCGGTACATTCTTCGAGCATGCCTCTTTCAACATCCAGCCTAGCGAATCCATCATCAACAGCGGTGTCTTCGCCGGATGGGACCAGGATGGCGATAGACTCGGACCATTCGGTGATGTGCGTCTACGCCAGGCGATCGCCAAGTGCATGGATCGCCAGGCGGTGGTGGATACCGCCCTGTACGGGCAATCGGTGGTGATCGACACCTACCTGCCACCCAACCACCCTCTGTTCGCTGCCGACGCAAAGCACTGGCCGTATGACCCTGCAGCTGCTACAACCTTGCTGGATGAGATCGGCTGGAAGGATACCGATAACGATCCCGCCACGCCACGGGTTGCCCAAGCTGTGACCGGCGTCCCTGATAACACACTGCTCGAATTCAACTACGAGACTACCACTGCTCCAATGCGCCAGCAGGTCAGCCAGATCCTGGCTCAGAACCTGGCGGACTGCGGTATCAAGGTCAACCTGGACTACCACCCCGCCAGTGAATGGTTCGCGAATGAGCCGGATGGAAGGCTGTTTGGACGCCTTTATGACCTGGGCGAGGCTGCCTGGACCACCGGTTCCGAGCCGCCCTGCGGCTTATACCTGGGCAGCGAAATACCAATGGAGGCGAATGGATGGACCGGTCAGAATTTCACCGGCTTCAATGACCCGGCGTTCAATTCCGCCTGCCTGGCTGCCTATCAATCTCTGCCTGGCGAGGAAGCCTATGCAGACAATCACCTGGAAGCCCAGCGCATCTTTGCTGAACAGCTACCGGCGGTTCCGCTGTTCTTGCGCCTCAAGCTGGCAATTACCCGCCCGGATATGTGCAACTTTGTGATGGACCCAACCGGAGGCGAGATGTGGAACATCGAGAACTTCGATTTCGGAGCGAGATGTAATAAATAACTTATTCTATGCAAGTTCGTGTTAAGCGTTTGACATACAACTTCCTCATCGATTAAGCTAAAGTGAAAGCCAACCTATAAAATTTGTCATTGCGAGACCAGCATTCTATTCTGGTCGAAGCAATCTTCAACAAAGTTTAAGGATTACTAGTGTAGTGAAGAAGAAATATTTTTTCTTGGAAAAGGAAGATTGCTTCGGCAAAAACCGCCTCGCAATGACAATTATATTAATATCAGTGATAATCTGCACAGTCGTAGAAATCTTCCTGATAATGTTGAAGATTGCTTCGAGCCCGAAAGACCCGGACTCTCGCATATCGCTCACACCACCGTTCGCGATACCAGATGACAATCATGCGGATAATTACTCGCCTTCCATTTTTATTCCGTTGAGGACCAGGTATTGGGTCACGCTGGCGTAGTCCGTCAACCCTATATCGAGGAAGGCCCGGTAGGTGTAGTACCCACTGTATTTGGGAGTACGCTTTTGGGAAGTGAGTAGCGAGAGTTTATAATCGAGGATCTGCTGGCGCAATTCCGGGGTCATCTTGGCTTGAAAGCGGCGCATATCCACCATCTTCTCCAGGATGACCGCCTCGTCCAGTGACCAGATGTCGATCTTCCAGGGTCGACCCCAATCCCCATAGTTTACGCGTGGTTTCAGATATAACCCTTCCGGCATAAGCACAGGCTCATCGGTCTTCTCGAACACCACCTGGGTGACAAGCTCACTGCGTGCAAGCTGGGCTCCGATGTGGAATAGCTGTTCCAGGTTGACTTTGGTGATATACAGGTCGATATCGGGGTATGCCATCACATCCAGGAAAAAGCTACCAGTGGTGAACACCTTGCCATACGGGCGTAGGATATCATACAGCCTGATCAATCCCAATACGATGTCCGCTTCCTGTCTCAATTTTGTGGCGCGTTCAAGGGGTAACATAGCTCACAACCAATCCTTGGAAAACAACTTTCACACGGATTATAGCTGATAATACCTAATTGTTCTCTTCCGAGCTGGCCGATTTTTTTACCCGTATCTCCATAATCAATTTGACGTCATAAAGAACAGGAGTGTGAAATTCTAGCATTTCCAATTTACTCGTTGAAAGGAGATAAAAATGAAAAAAGTAACACTTCTGAGCATCGTCCTGATCCTGTTGGCTGTTTCGGTGGTACCCGTGATGGCAGCTGGTGGACAACCCAATGGTCATGGAAATGGCAATAGTGCAGGACAGGGAAACGGTGGGGGAAACGGAGATCACCAAAAACAGCAGGATCGAGATCGGGATAAAGATCAAGATCGGAACCGGGATGGAGATAAAAACTCTAATCCCAGCTCGGGTGGAAACGGAAACCAGGGACACGGACAGGTACGCGGTCCCTTCTATCTGCAAGGAACGATTTCTGGTATTGCAGGAGAAACGATCATGGTAACCCTGACCCATGGTAATGCTAAGGTCAAAGAGTATATTGGCACTGACCTGACCTTACAAACCAACGAAAGCACCCAGATCTTCCAGATCACCCAGGGGGATGAGATTTCAGGAACCGTTGGAACGGATGTAAGTACTGGAAGTGAAACAAACGATGAAGGGGCGCCCTCCAACCGGATCCCCATCACCTTCGATCAGCTGACTGTTGGTCAGAAAGTAGCCATCCATGGCAATCTGAGTGATAGTGTCTATACTGCCAGGCTGATCACTGTTTATATCCGGGTGACGGTCGAGCAACCGGAGATCGAAGAACCGTAATCAGTATCAATTGTGACGTTAACCAGCGGTGCGGAGCGTTCTCGGCACCGCTGGTTTCTTGTGTGGATACCTGGGTTACAATTAGTGAGATAAATTTTGTAAGTTACCCGTTTCTAGTAGCGATACATCACGTCATAGTATATGAAGAACAATCCAGACCAGGCACTATTGGAGCGAGCAAAACGCTTTGAAACCCAGGCACTCGAAGAGATCTTCGACACCTTCAGCCCAGGGATTTATCGTTATGCTTTCCGCCTGCTGGGTGACGCTGAATTAGCGAGAGAATGCATGGCAGAGACATTTAGCCGATTTTTATCTGCCCTGAAGCGGGATAGTGGACCAGATAGATATTTGCAAGCGTATCTGTACCGGATCGCACATAATTGGGTTACCGACTACTATCGCAGCAAAGTCCCGCCAAACTTTCAGTTGGATTCAGCTGTCATCGCTGATTCTACAGATGAGCCACACCGGGTAGTAGCGGATCAGATGGCGAGCCAGCAGTTAAGAGAGGCGCTTGCTTTACTCACTCCTGACCAACGTCAGGTGATTGTCTTGAAATACCTGGAAGATTGGGAGAACGAAGCGATTGCCATGGCATTGAATAAACATGTCGGCGCGATAAAAGCATTACAACACCGGGCCATTGAAGCATTACGCCGAATCTTGACCAGGTATGAGGATTTTAACGTATGACTAGAGCTGATGACGAATTTGGAAAGCGAATACTCACACCCCTACGGACTGCTCCTCCCATAGACCCGCAGGTGGCTGCTGAAGAAAAAACCAAATTTCTGCTCCTAGGAGAAGAGCTCCATCAGGGATATGTTACAGGAACCGGCAGCGTGGATAAGCAGCAGGATCGTGGAATATCCATGGGGCTCCTCAGAAAGCCAAACTTGTCTCTGTTGAAAGGACTGGTAGCAGCCCTGATTGTTTTGATTCTCGTGATTGGCAGTAGCTTGACGGTTTATGCTGCCCAGGATAGGTTGCCGGGTGAATCTTTATACCCGCTAAAAGTGATAAGCGAAGATATGCGACTTTCTCTCACGCGCTCTCCGCAAGCCAAACTGGAGATGACCCTGGACTACACCAACCGGCGGATGGATGAGATCTCCCATTTGCTGGAAACGGGAAACTCCCTGCCTGCTCAGGCTTCGGATCGTTTCCAGGGTGAGTTGGAGAGTGCCCTTCAGCTCGCTGCGCAGATGGAAGACAAACAGATGCAGAATGCACTGTCGGAAATTAAAGGTCATGCTGAAAACCAGGGGAAGATAATTGATGAATTGATCGAACAGCTTCCCAAGCAGGACGAGCCTGCCATCGTCCGGTTGAAGGACCGGCTGTACGAGCAGGTCATGCTAAGCGCGTTCGGGGAGAACGATCCAAAGTCATTCCGGCTGGAAATACACGAGCGACAGCACCGACGCATACAGACTCACAAATCCACGCCTGAAAACAATGCCACACCTTTAACACCGCCTGATGGTTCCCCCACTCCCCAGCCTTCAGAGGATGGTGAGGAACCCGACAATGGCAGCGGCCAGTCTACACAGGCGCCTGGTCACGATAATGGTGGTCCGGGGCAGGGCAACCCCAACCCGGGGAATGGCAATCACGGACCAGATGCGTCCCACACCCCTAAGCCGTAGAAGAGAAAGCTAACAGCAGTCATCCAATAAGGACCAGTCAATAGCAGCGATCGCCTAGTCTATAAAGCTGTCGCTAATCCTCCCGCTTAAGATACTTCCTACGATAATACATCACTCCAAATAACACAATGAACTGGAAACCCACAATCAAGACTGCTGAAAATTGCTCGAAGTAGAATAAAAGCATTCCCAATACGGTCAATGAGAGCAGCAGACTGAAGTATCCCAGTTCGAAGGCCACACGTTTCCTTCCCGCCAGCAGAAACCCGACAGATACTAACAGAAGTAATCCGATCAAGACTTCCAAAATAAGCCGGGTGTTAAAAAAACCGGGCGCATCTATGGCGGCGAGCTGCCTGCCAGCATGGGCGCGTAGGAATGCCACCAAAACCGAATTGGGTATGATCCGCTCCAGCCACAGCTGGGCAGGGTTTTTCAGGGTCATCAGTCCCAGGAGCGCCATCCCCACGCCCAAGAGCCAGCTCAGGCGTTTCTCTGTCAGCCAACGCTCAGATTGTTCGGCTATGCGCAGCCACCAGGCAGGCGTCTTATCAGGCACGCTGCGTGGGTCGGACTGCACCATTTCTAATAATTGCCTTGCCATTTCTTTGTACTGTAGATTCGTGTCAGTGTCCATCACCCGCCTCATATCCTGCTCGATGTGAGCCCTTTCCACCGGGTCCAGAGGACGATAGAGCTGCTCACGCACAATCTCCAACGTCTGCACCAACTCAGCCCGCCCATCCACAACTGTAGGACGCCGGATCATGATCACCATGATGACCACCAACAAGAAGAATACATAAATGATCGGAGCGGCGGCGGGGAAAAAGTAATCATACTGGCGGGTGATGAACTTGCCCACTTCATCGATGAACAAGCCCACACCCACACCCGATAGGATTGCCACGATGATACGCAGGCGCGGGTTAAGGTAGATCAGCGGCAGGATGGCTGCGATATACAGGATCAGCCCACCCCACAAGACGTGGGCGATATGTAGGGTGCCACTCCCGAGCTGGGGGTAGCCGGTGAGAGCCAAGAAGCTGCGCACAAGGCTCACGGTAGCCACAAAGCTCAACAATGAGATGAGCATATAGCGGGTAGCTTTCTCACGTTGTATCAGCTTCCATAAAATAAAGCCTTTTCGTTTTGGCTGCATGCAAACCTCCGGTATTTAAGACTACCTATCTGGTTTCTAAATGATTATACATCTCTCACGAGGGTTAGGTTTGTTGAATGCCGTGCAATCCAGTACGAGAGCATACCGGACGATGGCATAGGATTTAGCCGTTACTTCATCTGCCGTTGTGGCGCAGAGGTGGATTTTCCGAACTAATTTGCTAGAATCCTTGCTGTTTGGTTTCGCTTAGATTTGCCTCCCTTCCGCAAATCACTCTTCATAGCTCACATATACCGTTCTTCATCGCTCACAAAAAACGTTTGCGATGTTTCGGGCAAAAGACGCCCTCAATGCTACGGGCAGAGTACACCCTTGATACTACGAACAAATAACATCCTTCCCTCGCTTCCAAAGACAAGTCGCGATGTTATGTCGCAAAAAACGTCCTTACTCAACCCAAGTTACCTTTGAAAGGTATAATAAATCACATCAATGGAACATTGCGATTCATTCGAGCGTCTAAATGGAAATTAGGAATAATAGAAAGGAAAGCAAATATGTTCAAGAAAATCACCCTTACCCTATCCGCAATCATCCTGATATTCTCCATGGCAGGCTGCAGCTCGGGTTCAACACCTTCACAATCCTCCAGCTCATCGAACAGCGGAAGTCAAGAAATCCCAGCTGGTACTTCCACTGAAACCAACCCAACGAACAACCAGCAATTGCTGCCCATTATTTCCGGGAAAGAGCCTAGCCTCACGCTCGACGCTAGCGCAGATGGCACCACCCAACAGCTAATGGTTGGCGAAGTGATGGCGATCACGCTCGAATCCAACCCCTCCACGGGGTACGGCTGGTTCGCCATATCTTCCAACCCCGATGTGGTAGCACAAACAGGAGACTCACAGTTTCAGGAACCTCAATCCACCTCTGCTACACCCATCATGGGCGCGGCGGGTACAGAAACCTTATCCTTCCAGGCAATCAGCGTTGGTACCGCAACCCTGACCCTGGATTACAAGCGGGGTTGGGAGACGAATGTCGCCCCTGAGAAGACCATCACCATCATGGTGGAGGTGAAGTAGTAGGGCAGTAACTAGCTGTTAGCTGTTAGCTTAAATACTTGTGATATGGACTCAACTATAAAGCAACCAAATTTCTGATGCTATAATCAATTAACCATCCAGAAGAATTTGTGGTTCGTGTCTGACTTACTATTAGTGGCAGTTGCCACACGCTTAAGTAGCATACAAGGTACTTGTTTCCAGGAGAAATACATGCGAATACTTCCCTGGCAAAAAATAATCCTTACCATCCTGGTTCTGACCATCCTGATCGGGGCATCCGGATGCCAATCCAAGATCGTAAAAGATTTGGGCAATAGCATGCATGCTTTTACCCAGGTAGGAGGTAACTTGGAAAGGGTGGTTACAAACCTGATGAGTGGCTTGAGTAATATCGGCGGGGCGCTGGCTGATCAAGTCAACAACATCGTCAAGGGCATGACCGGGCATTAACATCTTCTGATCTTTTTCGTCACAAATTGGCTTGGGGTGATCTCGGCAGCATAGATCCCATTGCAGGATTTACTAGAAAGGAGTGATGTGACCCATCGACCCGTCACGGTGACCATAAACCTGGCCATCATCCTGTTAAATGCCCTGATTTGGATCATTCTCGCCATAGTCATCGCTGCAAACGCGCTTCCTGGCCTTGGTGATCTGCCTACCACGAAGTGGGTTTTGGGATTATTATCCATTACCATTGCGATTACCTTGCTGGTATTAACCTATTTTATCTATAAACATCGTCTGAAAGCCTACATACTTACATTGGCATTCTTCGGAATCACCTCACTCCTAACCATCTTCGACGATGTTGGATTGCCGGATGCAATTTTCCTTGTCATCAGCCTCATCCCTATCATTTTGCTCATTAAGGACCGGGCCTGGTACCTCCAGTCAAAGACCAAAACAATAGAAAGCCAATAAGAAGCAAATAAGTTAGAAAGCGAGCTAATTGCCTGGCATAGTTTGTTAAAATAATAAACATACGGATCAAAATGCAACTTCAGATACATTTAAGAGGTTTTGATTGGTACTGCTGGCAGACATATTTAACAGCACTCTGCGAAAACCAATCTCCTAGTGGCAGGGATAAGATGAGTATTAATAAGAATGATAGGCGAGACCTGAGTGATGTGGAAGAATCGTTGCTCCTTCCACTTTACTTTCGCGCCATTGAATCCCAACGCCCTGATGCATTGATTAGGGATGAGTTTGCCCAGTCATTGGTGGATATGCTGAATTTGGACGAAACTTATTTCATCAATGCCCAGGTAGGCGAGGAAGTGAAGGTTTCCATCCTGCTTCGCAACCGCCAGTTCGATCGGATCACAGCGGATTTTCTAACCAAAAATCCCAAAGCTATTGTGGTCTATCTCGGATGCGGGTTGGATACACGCTTTAATCGGGTGGACGATGGCAGAGTGGAGTGGTATGACCTGGACCTGCCGGAGGTTATCGCGCTGCGTGCGGAGCTCATTGGTGGTGAAGCAGGTCGCTACCACCTGCTGGCTTGCTCCGCCCTGGACCATGCCTGGATGGATTCGGTGAGTATTCATAAATCACACCCATTCCTATTCCAGGCGGAGGGACTCTTCATGTTTTTCAAAGAAGCTCAGGTGAGAGAGCTGGTGCTCGCATTGAAGGATCGCTTCCCTGGGTCTGAGCTGGTCTTCGATGCTTTTTCGCCATTTTATGTGTGGGCGAATAACCGCCGGGTTACCCGCACGAATATTGGTGCCCGGGCTCATTGGTCATTAAAGCGCGGTGAAGACCTTGAAATCTGGACAGATGGCATCCACCTGCTGGAAACGTGGTACCCCTTCCTGTGCAACGAGCCACGCCTGGCACATATCAAGTGGGTGCGGTTTATTCCATTACTTTCCAAGACCACGGGGGTTTTTCATTACAGGCTTGGGGAATAAAAGACCCTAAAGGTTTCCCTCACCATATACCTACCAGATGTATTATGCCCAGAAACCACCTTGGATTCGAGTGAGCTCAATAAACCTTTAGGGTCTGAACTAAATTTCGAACCAGATCCTAAAGACCCTAAAGGTTTCCCTCGGTATATATCTACCAGATGTTCATGCCCATTTGCCACCTTGGATTCGAGTAAGCTCAATAAACCTTTAGGGTCTGAATTACATTGATTTCGAGCAGCTATGAGACCCTAAGATTTCCCTCGGTATATATCTACTAGATGTTCATGCCCAGTTGCCACACTGGTTTCGAGTGAGCTCAATAAACCTTTAGGGTCTGAATTACATTGATTTCGAGCACCTATAAGAGCCTAAAGCTTTCCCTCGGTATTTATCTACCAATTGCATCTTGCCCAGAAGCCACCTTGGATTCGAGTGAGCTCAATAAACCTTTAGGGTCTGAATTACATTGATTTCGAGCACCTATAAGACCCTAAAGCTTTCCCTCGGTATATATCTACCAATTGCATCATGCCAAGTTGCCACCATGGATTTGAGTAAGTTGTCTAAATCTTTAGGTCTGTTATTACTCCAGATACCTGTAGTCTAATCATCATTATCGGATACAATAAAATTGTGACCAGTCCCCCAGCCATACTATATAACACTTGCTATCAAATATTTAATCGTGGTATTAATGGCGAGAATATCTTCATCCAGGAACGTAACTTTTCCCATTTTCTAAATTTATACGCCAAATACATTGAACCAATCGCTGACACTCTTGCATATTGCCTGTTGAGAAATCATTTTCATCTACTGGTCAGGATTAAGTCGGAAGCGGAAATATCCAAGAAATTCTATTCAGATCAAATATATACCAAACCTGGTAACATTACTTCTCCACTTCCTAATCAAACGACAAAACCCATCAGACCTTATAACCCGTCCAGACAATTCTCAAATTTCTTCAATGCCTATGCAAAAGCAATAAATGCTAAGTTTGGGCGAACTGGTAGCTTATTTCAACATCCTTTCAGGCGCATTCAGATAAATTCAGATATATATTTTTATCGGGTGATGATTTACATCCATCAAAATCCTCAAAAACATGGATTTGTGGAAGATTTCCGCGAATGGAAATATTCTTCATATGGTTTCCTGGTAGGGGAAAAGCCCACCAAAATGAAAAAGCTATCTACTTTAGATTGGTTTGGAAATGCATCTCAATATGCCAGAATGCACGACGAAAAAGTAGATGAGACAATAAATTTCCCGTATATTGGTGAAGACAACGATTAGAATCTAACCCATAGGAAAATTCGTGAGGATTTTTACCATTTCGGTTTTTGTGACCAAATGCTGTTGGGTTTCGGGGAAATCCTTCCAGAATATATTTACCTAACTTCTCCCCTCAATCTAGCCACCAAACAACTGCAAGGCTGAATCCTTTTGTTGGCTCACCTTGGTTTCCAAAACTGACCTCAATAGATTCCGATCAAAGCTACAATTCTGTCTGAGTGGGTTATAATTTTATAGTGGCTGCCCAACTGAGTCGTGAGGCGGCTCGCAATACTTAGGTGGAGATAAAGTGGGTACCTTATGAGTACATATCTACTCTATGGTGGAATTGAAGGTGGCGGTACGAAATTTATCTGCGCGGTTGGTCGACGTCCTGATGAGATTGTCGATGAGATCCGCTTCCCTACCACCACCCCGCAAGAGACCCTGGAAAGAGTCTGCAGTTTCTTCACACCCTATGTGAGGGAAGCCCGGATCAAATCTATCGGTCTTGGTTCATTTGGTCCAGTGGATGTTGATCCTGCTTCACCAACCTACGGCTATATCACCACCACGCCCAAACCTAATTGGGCTAACACCAACATTTTGGGTATTTTACAAAAGGAGCTTGGCGTGCCCATCGCCATGGATATGGATGTGGCGGCTTCAGCGATGGGCGAATTCATCTGGGGCGCCAACCAGAGTCAAGATCCATCCATGTATCTTACCGTAGGCACGGGGATTGGGGGCAGTTACATCCTGAATGGGAAGCCCTTGCGCGGTCTCGTCAGCCTTGAAATGGGACACGTGCGCATCCCGCACGATGAAAAACTGGATTCCTTCAAGGGTTCCTGCCCTTACCACGGGGATTGTTTCGAAGGCCTTGCCTCCGGACCAGCCATCCAGGCTCGTTTCGGCAAACGTGGTGAGTCTCTGGCGGATGGTGACCCATTCTGGGAGCTGGAAGCAGGGTATATCGCCTATGCAGTGGCAAATTACATCCTTACCTTACCACCCAAAAAGATCGTCCTGGGCGGAGGGGTTATGCGCAAGGATTTTTTATATGGAAGGATCAGGAGCAGATTATATGGCATCCTAAACAAATATCTGAATCACCCCCTGCTAACCAGCCAGCTCGACAAGTATATCGTCCCACCTGCCTTAGGTGATCGATCTGGAGTGTTGGGTGCGATTGCCCTTGCGATAGAGCTGGACAAATAATCTCGGGTTGAGGTTTATCGTAAAACTCAAACCAGATGGTCTATTGTAATCCGATCGAGGGAATCAAAAAAAAGATGGGAGCTTTGTCCATGAAGCAGATAAAAAATCTTCCGGCTATTCAGTTTATACCTTTCCCCGATATTGACGATCCGCGCCCCGTCCTCCTCATCACCTCCACACCAGCCTGGAATGCGGTAAAAGATGTTATTCATCTAACCATCGATTCCCGTCCAGAACCTCAAAAAGCCACCACCACACATTGGGACGACCTCATCACCCCCCAGCCAGCTAATTCTGAGGTCGTATATGCTGTCGGTGGCGGGCTTGTGGCAGATGCGGGGAAATATATCGCATACAAGCTTGGCCTTCCGCTGGTTGTCCTTCCCACTGCGCTCTCAGTGGATGCATTCTTTACCTCGGCTACAGGCATCCGCGAGGATGGAGGCGTTAAATACATCGATGCACGACCGCCAGACCAGGTGGTGATCGACTTTGATATTATCTCTGCAGCGCCCCCCCAAATACGCGCTGCAGGTATAACCGATGTTCTATCCATCCTGACCGGCAGCTGGGACTGGCAATATGCCCACCAGAGCGGCATGAACCCAACGGGGATGGAGTTCATCCCCTGGGTGTACCAGAATGCCCAATCCATCCTGCAGGGTGTTGTGGACTGCGCAGAGGCTGCTGGTGAAGGTGACCATGCCGGACTCAAACAGCTACTTGACTGCCTGTGCATGGAAGTCCAGCTATGCAACCAGCTGGGGCATTCCCGACCGGAGGAAGGCTCAGAGCATTATTTTACCTATTGTGCAGAGCAATTTAGTGGTCCTGCCTGGCCTCATGCTGATTTACTCGGACCGGGTATCCTGTACATGGCAAAGCTCCAAGGTCAGGATTCCAAGGCAGCAGAAGCCGCGATGCGTGCCTGTCATATCCCGCTGGAACACATTTTACCGGATATGGTGGAACGCACGATTGCTGCCCTCCCGGAGTACTGCCAGAAGCATGACCTGCCCTATGGGATTGCACATACAATGAAAAGCTTATAGGATTGATTTTCTAATAATATACAAAACGAGGTAACTAAAGCAATATAATAACCTCCCCTTCGCCCCTGGCAAATCAGACGACTATGAGTATGGATTTTTAGTGAAAGGGATTATCCTGAGCCCAACCAACAAAAAAGGAAGCCCAATGAGAGATTACCTGAATGAAAGTGTTGAAGGAAATGGGGGGAAGCTTCATCCGGATGGAGTAACTACGGAGTTCATTCGCTGTCCCGATCCGACTGCCCCTGGGATCGTGGTTAAGGTGACCAGGACTGCCATATTTGAATGAGCGATGGATATGATTATGGATGAAAACGGCTGCTCATTTATAGTTTGTAAAACTCCGGACGATTTGAAGTTCGCCAAGGAGGCTGAGGCGACTCTTATCGAGGGGATGGTCAATAATATCCATGAACATCTTAGCAGTGAGGAACTGGAAAAATCCCTGAAGATTTTTATTCGGGATCATGCGGGGAATGTAGTGGGTGGAGCAATCGCAGATTGCTTTGGTGGCTGGGTATATATCTCCCTTCTTTGGGTGGAAAAATCTCTGCGAAACCTGGGTTATGGCACTCAATTAATGCAGATGATTGAATCTGAAGCTATTCAGCAGGGGTGTACCCATGCCCACCTCGATACCTTCAGCTATGAAGCCCGGCCATTCTATGAGAAATTGGGCTATGAGCTGTTTGCTACACTTGATGATTATCCGAAAGGGTACTGCAAATACTTCTTGAAAAAGTCTTGGATCAAATAAAATTAATGGAGAGGGATTGTTATGAAATCGTGGGCTGAATTTAAACATGAAAATCCTGAGTTGGCCATGTATGGCAAGAGATTGCTCTTCCGGTTACACCCTCAAGTTGGATATGCATTTCTAGCCACTTTACGGAAGGATGGAGCACCACGCCTGCATTCCGTTAGCCTTGTTACGTCCAATGATCATATTTATGTGCTGATTCCACCCAACTCACCTAAATGTTCTGACCTGCTTCTGGACGGCAGGTTCGCCATACAAGCTTTTCCTCCCCCAAACAACGACCAGGTGAAGAGTTCTATATTTCCGGAAGCGTTGTTTCCATTCCAGATATCACCATACGCATGGCATTGATCGCCGATACAGAAATCCAAGCGGATGAAAGTGAGGTCCTTTTTGAACTCCTTCTCGATCGGGCGATGTACACCAGGCTAGTAAACCAGGGAACACCTGATGAACATCCAGAACATCAAAAATGGCAGGCAATCGATTAGGTTATAGAGATGAAATATGGTTGCCACAGTAATCATCGAAGCAATATGTCAGAACTAATTGAAATCCAAAAGTAATTGGTATATGTGTTGGGATAAAATTACTAATATTTCTATATATAAGGAAATTAGAAAGCCAGCATGTCCCTTCAAATCACCCCCATTTCCCTACCTCTTCCGCTTAACATCAGCAAGGTGAACTGCTACCTGGTAAAAACCGATGGCGAATTTTTCCTCATCGACACGGGTATGACCAACGCCCGCCACCAGCTTGATGCAGAGCTTGAAAAACGAAATTGCCACCCCGGTGACCTCAAGCTGATCCTGCTCACGCACGGTGATTTTGACCATACTGGCAATGCCGTCTATTTGCGCCAGCGCTTCGGCGCACAGATAGCCATGCATAATGGTGACAAGGGCATGCTTGAAAACGGGGATATGTTTTGGAATCGGAAGTTCGATAACCGCCTGCTTAGGGGTTTAATGAAGACGTTCATGCCTTTCAAAGTAGAGAATCAAGGTAAACCTGATATATTCCTGGAGGATGGAGCTTCTCTGTCTGCTGATGGGCTGGATGCAACAATATATAATACCCCCGGTCATTCCAAAGGCTCCATTTGCATTCTGACAGCTACAGGGGACCTGTTTGTAGGAGATTTGCTCACCAACTCAACCGGAAAACCAATACTGAACTCGATGATGTATGATAAAGAGGCTGGAGCTGCCAGCCTTGTAAGGCTTAAAACTCTGCCCATTCAAACGGTATACCCTGGGCATGGGCAACCTTTCCCTTGGGAAGCCTTATTCTAGCTTAAGGAGCAAAGTAAGCTCGACCCCCTAATCCAATTTTGATCAGCAGTTGTTATTGAATTTTTCCTGTCCTTCGTTCACATATTGGTGGTCTTATCTCTTCTGAAAAATCCACCATGGTAAGCTACACTTGCCACAGTTAGAACTACAGCAATAATGTTAGCAATCATGCTTTCAAGCGACGGGATCATCATCTGCAGACCACGCGTACATAGCAAGGCGCCCAGTACCGCGGCCATGACGACCATTGCCCATGCCTTGAAGCGCGACATCAAGCCAGCCCCGATAACTGCTCCAACCAATACAAATACCCAGTTCATTAATTCATAATTTAGGCTGAACCGGTCGAGCAACGCCAGGACCAGCGCACCCCCCGTCAATGCTCCGAGGGCCAGGGTGATCAGGCTGATCAAGCCCTTAACAATGCCGGTTCCCAGTGCGAATAGCAACGACAGGCCGACGGGTATTAGCAACCAGGCAAAATTCTCTTTGGAACCAGGGAGGATTAGGAGAATACCGATGCCCAATATAGCCCCAATGACACCTCCAAATAATGCCAGGCGGTTTCCAAACACCAGCATAAAAGCCCCCAAGACCGTTATGAATATCGGGAAGGCATTCATGGATTGCTTACCCAGAACACTCACGGGTGAATACTGTGATAAATTAACCTGGGAGCAGGCTGCCAGGGCGAAGAGCAGGGTGCTCAGGATGAACAGAATCGGTATCGACTGCAAAACCCGGCGCAAGGTGTAATTTAACATCAACCCTCGTAGGTGATTTTGCCACCCAGCATGGTCATCTGTGGGTGAACTTCCTTCATATTTTCGGGGGGGATTTTGAATATGTCTTCTGAGAGCAGGACCATATCTGCCAGGAAGCCTGGTTTTAGCTGTCCTTTGACATGTTCCTGGAATTCGGCATACGCGGCATCACAGGAGTAGGAACGCAGGGTATCCGCCAAGTTCTGGTGGTGGTGAGGCATACCGTCCGCCCAAGGTTTGCGGTTCAGGGTATTGTGCACGCCAAGGATGGGGTTTTGGGTGACAACCGGCCAATCGGAGCCAAAGACAAGCATAGCACCCGTTTTTCGGATATCTGTCCAGGCAAAGCTGAGCGGCCAACGCGACTCACCCACGCGGAACTGCCAGACGTCGCCGTCATCCACTGAGGGTGGGGCATGCAGGGGCTGCATTGATGCGATCACCCCCATCTCTTTGAAGCGCGGCAGATCATCCGGATGAATGACTTCAATATGTTCCACCCGGTGCCGGCTATCGCGACGCCCGTTGGTTTTCTGCGCCAGTGCATAGGCATTCAGCACCCGCCGTACCCCGCCATCACCAACCGAGTGAACAAAGATCTGCAATCCAAGGCGGTCAGCTTCAAGGATGTTGCGGTTGAAATGTTCCACGCTGTAATTGCTACCACCGCAGGTGATGGGGTTATCTGTATATGGATCCACCAGCAGACCGGTGTAGGTCTCGATCACGCCATCCATGAAGAGCTTGACACACCCACCGCGCACCAACTCGGACTGGTATCTGGTTTTTAGCGGGAAGGCCTCTTCCTGGATGGCTTCAAAGGGTGTCTCTACCCGGATGCCATAGGGGACATAAACCCTGACGGATAATTCCCCTTCCTGTTCCAGGGAGGCATACAGCCCGGCCTGCTCATCATCCCCGTCCATATTGTGGATACTGGTCACACCCACTTGGGAGGCAATTTTCACTCCTTTTCTTAACAAGCGCAGTTTCTCGCTTCTATCTGGGACGGGAAGGACATTACTGATATGCATACTGGCGTACTCTTTGAGCTCGCCAGTGGCTTCACCGTGTTCATCCAGGACGATCTCGGAATTGGGTGGACATTCTCCACCGTTGAAGATACCTACTGTGCGCAGTCCAAGGGTGTTGGACCACATGGTGTGACCGTCATAGGCAGTGATAGCGATCGGACGGTCGGCTACAATAGAATCCAGGTGTTGGCGGTTGAGTGGAGTGAGACATGGCCCCAGGTTGTAGCGCAAGCCAAAACCGGTCAGCCATGGCACAGCAGGATTTTCAGCAGCGAAGGTATGTATCGCTTGGGTTGTATCTTCGTAGCTGAAGCAGGTTTCAAAATGGATATTTTCCAGGGTAAGCGAGCCGTGCAACATGTGGAAGTGGCTGTCAATAAATCCCGGCATCAGGGTGCAGCCTTTCCCATCAATAACACGGGTGCCTGCGCCTATCCATTCCTTGACCCCCAGCTCATCGCCAACATAGGCGATATGTATCCCTCTGACTGCGACCGCCTGTGCTGTGGGATGATCTCGGTCTGCAGTAAAGACATTTGCAGATGTGATAATGGTATCAGCATAGGTGGTCATGGGTGGTCTCCGGGTATTAAGATGGGATGTCGTATTTTAGCATAAACACAGATATTCTTATATGAGACCTTTGATTTCAAAAGCGAGATTGCCTGCTCTGATGCTTTATAATTTCAGGTAGAGGATTTGGCTTTAGACAATTAAGTGCCATTCTACCGATTCTCAGACTCTCACTACCAGATTGGTCAGCAGTATGGGGATGCCTGCAAGGAATTGATCAAGAAAAACCTTGATATATCAAAGCATCGTTTGCAGGAGCGTTCAAACGCCACATGTGATTAGAAATTAAATACCACCTTGCAATTCCAACGAAGGCCAGGGTGATGAGATGACCATCGCTTCGGTAATTGCTGAACCCGCATATGAACGAATTTAGGCAGCGGTCAATCCACCCAGCTGAAACCCATTTAAATGCTATTCATTAACAAATGGTTGATCGGATATTCATTTATAGCATTTTCATGTAGGGGCACAGCGTCGCTGTGCCCCTACTCCGCCATTTGAGTATTATTCTTCAGTACACGTTCTCCAGCTTACTGTGTTCCGTTTACTACCGAGCTGATGATGGGAATAAGGGTTACGATCGAACAGCAGGTCACGACGACCAAGACAAAGATGGTCGGGAGGACTATGGTACCAATGGCTTGCCAGGTCCCGACGTCCTCAACTGCCCTGATTGCATTCACGTTCAATACTATGATATAAACCGCCAATACCAATGACACAAACACCGGAAGGAATAGGATCACCGGGTTTTGGAAGAAAAGGAGTGAGAAAATACCGATCACCCCCCCGGCCAATGTACCGGGCGCTGTCACCGCAGATAAGCAAAACACCAGGTCGGTCCAATTCCCTTTACCATGGAAGAGTTTAGCCACCCAATGATATATGCCAGCCGAGATGGCGACCCCGATGATGGCGAAAATTGGGGAGAGAATGACGCCACAGATAGCAGACAGGGTGTATGTAGCGTAGTTCTCGAACATCGTTCCAACGAAAGCATCTGCCACCAAATTACGCATCACCAAGGCTGAAAACAAAGAACTTATCAGCGTAACCATAAAGGATGTCACAGCGATCCAGATAAATCCACGCGTCATACTATGATTTGGTTCGTTCAGTATCGTTTGGAAAGGCGCTATACCAGGATGGAGCCACACATCCCACCATATCTCATACCATTTCCTGGGTTGTACGGGTTGAATGATTTCTGCGGTCATTTTTATTCTCCTTTGGTCAGATTTATATATTTTTCCTGGTATTATTCTCGATTCTCAACGATGTTTGAATGCATAACGAAACCACATTTGATAGTCAGGTAACCAGCCTTATCCATCCATCTGATTGGAAACCATTGTGGGTGGGGTAAGGGATTACCCATTGAATAAAAACGCCCTGCCTGCATGATCACCATTTCACCAATGGCAGAAAGGATTCGATTTAACTAAACAATGTCTGTTGCTAATATTATACCGAGAATATACTTTCTCAATATAACGATATACGTAGAGTAATTGGTTTTTTATATCGTAAGTCTCACTAAAGTTTGTATAGATTATCTGCGCTATAATTACTCCATCCTGATGATAGCACATTGATGATATGCAAAACCAATTACGTATCTCAAATTGGGTGATCGGCGCTGCAGGCGTATGGCTTGCATATGCCATCACGCTCAGTTTTATGCACCTACGACTGCTGGACCAGTTGGGAGTGCCTTCAACGATGCAGATCTATACCATGAATTTGTCCGAACCCCTATCTCTAGCCCATATCCTGCTGCTGGGAATGGTTGCGCCAGGGTTTTTCATCATGGAAGCGCTCTCCTTTTTGCATATCCACATACCCTGGGTGGACGCAGCCATCTATAACTGGCGCACGATGGTGCTGCTCTCCAGCCTGCCAGCCATTTTGATCGGTGCCCTGCTCAGCACCCGGGATAAGCGTATCAACCTGGCAGGTGCGATCTTTTTATTGGTACTGCTCGGTGGCAGCCTGCTTTTCATCCTGAACCGCCTGAACGCGCTCTAGGCTTCTGTTCAGCAGCATGATCTCGCCTCCTCGCCAGCCCCTCATCAGCATCCTGATCCTGCTCATTCTGAGCATTCTGGCATGCCAGCTTCCCCAGGACATTGCTTCCACACCCACCAGCCTACCCATCACCCCGGCTGCCGAGCGGACCAGTGCAGCAACAGCTCGATCCTCGCCCTCAGTCACTTTAGCCAACCCAACTGCCCGACCCACTTCACTTGCCGCAGTGCCTGATCATCGCATCTCCACCCACCGCATCTATGGCATCGCCGGTTTCTACGACCAGGACACTTCCCAGACCTTTATCCCACGTGGAGCCAATTACTCCATCATGATCCCTGTGCAGGATCATTATGAGGATCGCCTATTTGGCGTGGGTGTGTACGATCATAACCGTACGCTGGCGGACTTCAAAACGCTCTCAGCGGCTGGCTACAACACCGTGCGCATCATCCTGGACGGCTGCACCAGCGGTAGTGGCTGCATTGGGATCGAGGAGAGTGCGGGACTGAACCCGGCGTACCTGGATAATATCGTCGACCTGATGAACCTGGCAAAAGAAACCAACCTGTTCCTGCTGTTCGCTTCCGATGACCTGCCCGAACTGGGTGGATATCAGGCTCTTGCAGACCAGGGTGCCAATCAAACCTTCGCCGCGGGACGCAATGCAGAGGTTCTCACTCCTGCTGGCATACAGGCGGCACAGAAGTATTGGACCGATCTGCTAACCGGGTTGATCGCACGCCGTGCACCCTTCGATGTCGTGCTTGGATGGGAGCTATTAGCTCAGCAATATTACCAATCTGCCCAGCCACCCTTCTCACTTGAGGCCGGGAGAGTCACTATAGCCAATGGGAAGGCCTACACATTGTCAGACGCAGCCCAAAAGCGAGCCATGGAAGTGGATGGCCTCCGCTATTACGTCGAACAGGTGCGCCAAACCATCCTTACATACGACCCAACCGCTCTGGTGAGTATGGGTTTCTTCGCCCCCGACTCGCCTAACCCATGGCGGGAGGGAGATGAGCGTCTCGTGGATACTGCACCCTTATTCGAGGATTCAGCCCTAGACTTCTTCGACCTGCACGCCTACCCTGGCATGGGGCTGAGCGTGCCTGAACTTGCCGAGAACTTCGGTTTGGGCGGGCACATCACCAAACCCATCCTGATGGGTGAGGTAGGCGCCAACACCTGGATATACCCACAAACCTCGGAGGCGGCGATCACCGTCCAGGATTGGGTTGCGGCTTCTTGTGCGGTAGGTTTTTCTGGTTGGGTGTACTCAGGTTACTACCCATCCCCGGCAGGTCTCGCGGAGGCCACCTGGGGAATGGTGGATGAACAGGGTACCATCCTGAACGCCCTCTCACCCAGTATACAACCGGATGCCTGTACCACCACCGTGCTGCCCGGACGCAACATGGCACTCGGTAAAACTGTCTCGGTTTCAGCCGCCCTACCAGACCAGCCTCCGGCAATGGCGGTGGATGGAGACCCAAACACGCAGTGGAGCGCAGGGGCTTTCCCCACCCAGTGGATCGAGATCGACCTGGGCGCGCCTTACACCATCGGTGAGATCCGCCTGACCGTGGGGCAGTGGCCAGCGGGAGATACAGTACACCAGATATGGGTTGGCACCACTCGAGAAGCGATGCAGATGGCGTACGAATTCAGCGGGCATGAATATGACTTTGACGTGTTGAACTATATCCCAACCAAATCGCTCAAGAATATCCGTTATATGCGCATTGACACCACTGAAAGCCCTTCATGGGTCTCGTGGAGGGAAATCGAAGTGCTGGCGCCCTTCCCTGGCACACCTATGCCAGAAGCAACGGTGATGCCGACCCCGTAAAGTTGTAGGTTGTGTTGAGGGCAATGAGTCTCTGCCCAAAACCAAGCAAATAATCCCTCCCTGCATCCCAATCAACAGAAGATGGAGGGGATATGGGGGATCTCATTCCATGGGTTTACGGAACCAGATATCGGTGCTGAAGGTCTGATAACCCATGCGCTGGTAAAATCCCTGTGCACCGCTCTCATTTTCGGTGTCGACGCCCAGCTCAGCTTCCTGCATGCCCTGGTCCTTTAAAGCTTGCAGGCCTCTCGACAGCAGCGCGCTGGCAAGGCCGCGTTTCCGCCAGGGTTGGCGGACAAAGACGTGTTCGGTGTAACCCCGCTTTCGTCCCATCTCCTTGTTTTCGGTTTCATCAATGCGGCATAAGACCATTCCGGCCACCTGGTCACCTTCCCAGGCAACCTGCCAGAACTGCGGTGTATGGGATGGATTTTTCAGCCAGCGCTCATACCCTTCCCCCGTCCAATTCTCCATCACTTCCTCAAAAAGCACCAACACTACCTCTCGCTGTGCCTCCCAAATGCGGTGGTAATGCTCTGGCTGAACCGGACGGATCTCCAAGCCCTTTGGCATGGGACGTTTGGGGACCTCGCCCAGCCGGTATAGCATATTGTTGAAGTGGCGCACTGCCTGGTAACTTTCACTTTCCAGTGTGATGTCATTGCGAGAGCCCAGGCTTTTCGGGCTCGAAGCAATCTTCACGAAATTCAATCCGGATCGCTTCCCTTTCGCTTCATTTTAGGATTGAGTGAGTAATTTTATCCAATAATATTGGGTAAAAATATCTTGAATGAAGCCATTAATGACGTGTTGGAGATTGCTTCGGGCATAATTCGCCCTCGCAATGACGATTTCTAGGTGGGATAGAAGCACAAGGTCACCAGGCTTAGGATGACCCATAGCCCAATCTCGATGGTCTCGGTGATGGGCTGGGTCTTGCGGATAGCGCCATATACGTGCAGGAAGATCATGCCCACGAAAATCCATAACATTAATTCAAAATAGAATGGCATTGCCGCAGGAGTTTGAGATACTATGAAAGCATACATCCCTATCACGGAAATAAATACCCCCAGGGAACGCCCCAGAAATATCACCAAATTTCCAGGTTGTGATACATCCCAACGAAAAACGCCCGCCCATTTCACAGGTACAAGCATAAGTGGTAAGCCAAAGCCTGCCAGCATTGCCACCCCAGCGACGATCAAGTAAATATCAGCGTACGATTTCCATATCCCGATCATTCTAGCAACCTCCTACATAATTCAATCCTCTCTATCAAATATGTATCTGTTAAGTGTCTCAAACTTAAGCTAAAACTCGAACTGCCGGTGTGCAAAATATTTTTCCACTGATTTTTCGATACGGTTTTTAACTGGCATTAAAACTGCGATCCCAATTGCTATCGATACAAGATGCAGCGTGGTCGAGTTTTCTCCTAGCCTCTCTCCAACATAAGTGACCAGGATATGCTCGACAAAACTGTAGACAAAAATCAATACTCCTGCAAGGATCGAGTACAATGTCCCTTTTTTAACAATGACGGTGATGTCAAAAAGCTTATCCTTGATGATTGCCACTCCGATAATAGACACGAAGATATCATTTAATAACATTCCCAATGGCAGAAGAAAAGCTACATCTATCCCCAGGGTAACCAGTGCTTTTAAAATGGAAAATGTGATAACCAAGAAGCCGGAAATAATATAGATATAATGGCGTTTTTTCAGAGGTGAAGTTTCTATTTTTTCATTCTTATATAACAACCAGATCGCGGATAGGTTGATCCCATACCAGAAAATAAATATAAGTGGATCAATAATCGATGGCTTCACTCGAAATATATTCCCCCAATGATATGAATAGCTTCTCTCAATTTGATAAAAATATCCAGCCAGGATTGGCACAATGCTCAGACAGATTATTACCCATACCAGCACAATTGCCCATTTGATGGGTCGCTCAGTATATAAATTGACGAAATGAAAGATTAATGCAGGGATAAAAATGCAGGGGTAGATGGCTACCCGACCAATAATAGGAAGCTCTTCCAAATGATTATTCCTGAGCATAAGTAGGCAGGTACCAAGATCCCAAATTAAACAGATGAACATGATAGCGGCAAACAGGTAATGGTATGGCTTTCTCCCACGGGAAAGCACTAAAAATAGGACTATGCCGGTCAACAGGGAGCCAAGGCCTGACTCGATTGCAGTTAGGATCACGATAGGCGATGTCATTCGATTCCCCTCCTAAATAAGAGATCAAACATTCATCAGATAAAACAATGATGAAAAGAAACCGCAGCTAAATCTGCTGCTCTTTGAATACTATACAGCCATTTTTTATAAAGTCAAGCACATTCTTATCAAACTTGTAACAATTTGACCATGCTTTATATTTTTTCCTCAAATGCCGCATACTCCGCCGGTAACTCCAGGTGATAGCGCCGGCACAGGGCACTTACATCCTTATAGTCATTTTCATTGTAAGCATAACCAGTATGGAATTGGACCAGCCACTGTGGGGTGATGCACCGCACCGGGTGACCCAAGACGAAGCCAACTCCAGTCAGAGAATCGGGTAGGTACGGCAGCCCAAAGACCAATACGCCCTGTTCATCAAAGGTATAGGTGTGGAAATCGATCAAATGGCTACAGTCATCACCCAGAACAAAATTACAATCGCGGGTGTCGGGGCGAGGCACATCCGTGTAGCCCCTGGCTTCCAGCAAAGCCCGGGCAAGGGGCACGTATTTATGCGGCATGGCGATGTCCAGGTCTTCATGCGGGCGGGTCTGCTCACCAAGTTGGGCATCCACACCCCAACCTCCATCCAGGATCACCTCGATCTGGTTTTGCTCAAACAGGGTCACCAGCTCGAGCAATTCTTCCGCTCTCATTTCGAATTTTCTCACCTGCGATTGGCTCATTCCAGTTCCTTTACCCATATTCAATCACTTATATCCTCGTCATTCATCAAACCGGGTAACCCACCAGGTAAGTGAACACAAACAGGGGCGTCCCGGTGGAGGCCTGGCCGATCTCCCAAGTATAATCCTTGCAGACGAGAGACCTGGTAAGCTCTTTCAAATCGTTTTGCGAATAAACTCTCAAAAACGATAGCATGCCATCCCAACAGGTTGCCAGCGGGACCAGAGGCAGGAGGTAGGTCCACAGGAACCTGCTCCAGGTGCGTGGTTGGATAAATGGCGTGGCAAAGAAATATCCCAGAATGGTCATCAAGGGAGATAAGATAAAGATGAAGGGTCCCTGGGGTGGTTTCAGGCTGGCTTCAAAGATACCGATCGGTATCCTTTTCTCAACGGCGTCCAGCAGGATGAACCTGGCTTGCTCAGGCTTGAAATGATGAAATCCCTCAAACATGGTCCGCATACCCGGCAGGTCGGAGGGGACGCACAATGCATCCACCGGCTCAGGAAGGTATTTGATGCCCACTTGTGAAGCCGCAGACCATTTCTGAAGCACGTCCGGATTGGGGTACTTGTCGCTAAGGGTGACATTCACTTTCAGCCCTGCGTCTTTAAGCTGGGCATGCAAGCGCGACCATGGACCCGCCCCACCGGAACACAGGTCCAGGATCTCGTCGGTCCCGGCATGCTGCAAAGCCCTGCGAAACAATGGGATAAGGTTCTGGTGGCCTGCTCCGCGTGCGACCACAAATTCCAAATAATCCGTCTGGATCCTTCGAAAAACAGGCGGATACCAGGCCTGGTCAGTGAACTCAAACAGGTTTATCCAGCGCATCCCAGCCTCCGTTGGGTGACGTCAATATCTTTCTCCGCAGATATATGACCAATGGTTATGGATGATCTTCCAGCTCCCATGCACCGCTGGTAGACCTCCGTACAGTTCCACGGTGCGCGTTTCAAGACCGATCCGTCCGTGTTCAGCCAGGATGACAGGAAGCGATAGAAAAGCACGGGCATGTCACCGCACACCTGCACGCCTGGCTCGATGAAATCCATCACATCGTAGAAGATCTTCCCTTCCCGGTTCTTAAACTACGAGCCAATGCCTGTTTGCTATTGATGCGCCTGGCGGTCCCCGTATCAAAGTAGGTCACCTGGGGAGCATAACGCTCAACGAACCCCCAGGGATCACCCTTGCGCCAGCGCTGCATGGCAGCAGATTCAAGAACCATCAGCTCGCCCTATCGGACCACAAGTCCAGGATGTCCTTCGTTCCACCATGCTGCAAAGACCGAGCAAGTGGATGCTGCTCAGTTCCAAGTTCGGCGGGTGGGCATGGATATCACATATCGCGGACGTCGGATGTGATGCATTAGCCGGTTATGGAGCTGAGGTAATTGGTGGATTGGGCAGGAATCCCTTCTTCGGTGATTCATGAAGTATTGTGGAAGCTCAACTCAAGGATTGGTCTTCTAATCAGAATCGTATCAAACTATACAAGTAGAGTTTAGCCAGGAGCAGCCAATGTTGTGATGATTTTTTCGCAGCCTCCCTGGCGCAAATAATTGGCATGGTCGGCTATGTCCTCAAACTTCCTGCCGACGATTTTGGAGCACTCGAATTCATAATCGGCACTTTCCAAATATCTTTCAACCGCAGCTGAGGCGAGTGGGTTGTCAAAGCCGGGCTTTCTGTCTATTTGTTTACTATAATTCATTCCAATAATCCATATCGCAGCTCCCAGAGCCCCGCAACCACCCCCGCTTAAGCCGATACCGCCTGCAAATCCTGCTGCCATCAGCGTATGTAGGTCAGATGCACCCATCATCTGTGCAAGCATGGCCGCGCAGCTTACGGGAGGGCGAGTCACTTCGATATGGTTTTCAGCCAGTGTGGTGTTGATCTCATTGAATGCCACCCGGGCATAGTTTGCCGACATGCTGAAGCAGACGATCGGCCCTCCTTTTAAGAAAAACTTCAAGACCTGCCCAACAACGCTTTGCGTTGAGGATCCTTTCCAATTCATCTCAGTGATGTCGGAACAATTGATATGCTTGTTGCGGAGGCGGAAGACTTCCACGAGTCTTTGTGAAGTGTGGACTGCTTTGGATTCTGCTTGCGCACCTGACCCGAAGCGTTGATACACCTGCGCCCCTGCAGCCAGAACAGCGCCCCACAGCATACCGCATTGGTAGCCATTTTGCATCAATCCACCCGCGAGGGGTACAGAAGCGCCCTCCTCGAGTTTCAATGGGTGATCGAATGAGCTGTTCACGACGCTCATAACCGCTTCTGATCAGGTACCCTCTTTTAGAAATTTCCGAATCGTTCCTATGGAGGAAATGTTGATTTTTTCAACCGTACTCATATATAATTTTCCTTGTTGGGGGTTTTTATTGTAAATCCTATTTATTAGGTTGGTCAATTATAACTTCATTACCTTTATTATGCCCTTTTTCGATGTAACGGTGAGTATATGCAACTTGACCCAATGGATAGCACTTGTTGATAACCGCTCTGATCTTCCCCGCTTCGAAAAGTTCTTTGAGAAAGATCAATTCTTCGGTCTTGAGATTTATTGAATAGTTAACGGAAAGTTGGATTCTTTCTTGTAATGCAATCTTTTAGAGTGAAAGGATGATATCTTACCCAGCGCATCCTAGCCTCTCTGGGTGAGGTCAATACCTTTCTCCCAGAATATGTGACCAATGGTTATGGATGATCTTCCAGCTCCCATGCACCCGCTGGTAGACCTCCGTACAGTTCCACGGAGTGCGTTTCAAGACCGATCCGTCCGGGTTGAGCCAGGTCGACAGGAAGCGGTAGAAAAGCACGGCCATGTCACCGCACACCTGCACGCCTGGCTCGATGAAATCCATCACATCGTAGAAGATTTTCCCTTCCCGTTTCTGGTACTCACGCGCCAGTGCCTGCCTGCCATTGATGCGCTGGGCAGTCCCCGTATCGAAGTAGGTCACATCGTCAGCGTAAAGCTCAACAAATCCCCAGGGGTCGCCGTTGCGCCAGCGCTGCATGGCAGCAGATTCAAGAACCATCAGCTCGCCCAATACGCCATCATATTTCAATTCGGCTGAATGAACCGGTAGATGCATTTCCACTTTTTCCCGCACCTGGTGCTTGACGAATGACCAGTGGGTATGTACAGTTTTCCATTCACCCTCCCGCCTAAAATACACTTCGGTGGTGTTCCATGGGGTCTGTGAGCTGACCCTCCCCTGCGAGGTGAGCACCGACGAGCGATAATTGTAAGTGAGAAGAGCAGCATCCCCAACCGTCACAACCTTCGCACCAATAAATTCGGACTTTTGGTAGTGGACCTTCCCTTCCAGCTGCTTCATATACGCCCGGTATGCCTCTAATCCCTGGATGGGTTTGGATAACCCCGGGTCCACGTACAGGATATCTTCAGCGCTGAGCTCCACGAACCCCAGCGGGTCGCCATTACGCCAGCGCTGCATTGCGGCTTTCTCCAGGAGAAGGATGTCATTGTCCATTGGGTACACTCCTTAGTTAGTGGCGGGTTGGGTTTCAGGCAAGGAATCCTCACCATAAATCCTAATCGCTTTTGATGGCGGGGAAGGATACCCAGCTTATGAAAGAAACGAAAGAGTCATTGCGAGGAGCGAACTTTGCGACGAAGCAATATTCAATATAATGTTGAAGATTGCTTCGACCTGCATAAACCACAGGTCTCGCAATGACATTGCTAGGTTTCATATCTTCCCCATTCCACCAGTGAAATCATGAAGACATTATGGGTAAAGACAGCAAATATGATGACACTGCAGGCTCCCACATTTTATAAGGCGAAAATGGGGGAGGAGAAAATCTTAGGTTGGATTCTAGCAAGAAATCATCGCCCGCTACCCATCCTAAGCCGATGAGAGTATCTTTTTCGCCCAGGTAACAGCCCGTTCCAGCTCACCCTCGACCAACGGACCTTCCTTTCCTTGCACGTAGAAGCCTTGCGGGGCAATAGCCAGCTCCCCTCCCTTCTTCTGCAGAGCTTTGGCAATCGGCTCAGCAGCAAAGCCAAATATCTTTACAAAATATGGCAGGACGGGTGTTTTACCAATATTATTCGGGGTGAATCGGGTGTCAAAAGCCGCCATCTTGATCCCTTTTAGCTGATCATCAGGAATTCCCTTCAAAAAAGCTTTTATTGCATCAGTGGATTTGAATCCTTGGGTGGGAGAGCCGACGATTATCAATTCGACTCCCTCCAGCATATCCAATTTCACATCCCCCACCCGGAGTATGGAGGATTCTCCCTCTTCGGCCAGTGTATCTCCAATTGCCTTGGCGATTTTTTCGGTGTTGCCGTATAGGGAATCATAAATGATGATGGATTTCATGGAAATAACCCTCCAACTAAATTATACAGCACAAACCATGGCGGGTTTAGGTGCTAGCCTTACGAAGAATATAAAGCAAAGTTCTGACCGTAATACGCCAATTCGAGTATAATTCGTCCGTTAAACTATCTCGGAGATTACCTATGCCATCGAAAGCCATTAAAACCGCGGAAGCCAAACGAAAAACTCGTATCTACCTTGCTATAGCTGCCCTGACCCTTGTCATCCTGCTGGCGACGCTTTCAGTCGCTGGAAAGCAACAAACGCTGCGTTGTAACCGCCTGGCCTCCGGTGAGGTGGACTGCGTGATCAAGAACAGCATTTTGGGAGTGATCATCCTGGGAGAAAAGACCATCCCAGGGGCAAAAGCAGTTTCGATTGGACAGCAGTGCCCTGATGTGACTTGCACGTACCGTATTGAAATCTATGCCACCCAGGGGCTGATCCCGGTGAATGATAAATATACCTCCAATTACGCGCAACAACTCCGAATCAAGGAAGAAATAAACAAATTCTTCAAGGATAAGACCAGCTCTTTCGTTGAGATGAAGGAGGAGACCAACCCCTATTTAATCGGGGCTGTGATGCTGGCCTTCCTGCTCATCTGGATCTATTTAGGTTACCTGATCTGGCAGGCGTCTCACCCAAAATCGGAAGAATAGGATATTAATTACTAGCCCTCACGCTGCAGGCTCTCCTCCAAAGAAAGGCACTCGTGGCACAGGGGTAGGTGGACAGTGTACTGCGGGTCGGAACCGACCCGCACGAGAATGACTTTTATTGCAAGCTGACCACAATCACAATGCTGCTTACGCTGCCTGACTCGACGAGGAGTGGGTGATGACCGTTTCTTCCGCTGCCTTGCCTGTTTGATTGATCCTAGGATGGGTATTCCACTCTGCGTACCGCTGGCGTATTTCCCTGGATGGATAATCCTCCCCACGTTGATGAGCTGATTCGCTTTCCTGGATGTGGCAGGCTTTCTCACGCAGCTCAGTGGCCCGGTACTGGCGGCCGATCCGCTCAAGCTGGTCGGCCAGTTTTTCCCACTTTTTACGATCAAATTTGGCATGCTGAAAGTAGTCTTTTTCAAGCTGGTACGCCTCCAGGCTGAGGTAATCCACACCGGGTGAAGATAGTGAGGAGAAATATATTGTCCCGGCCAGCTGCTGGGCAGCCTGGCGCAGCTCAGAAATGCGGGGAAAGTAGGAAGAGGTACGGAAAGGCGAGCATATGTCTGAGCAGGGACATGTGACTGTAAATCGTCGCCTGACTCTTGCCGGTGAGAGCGGCAAGTTCCTGCATGCGGAGGGGAGGCGTGACCGTCTCACCCCAGGCCAAGCCGCGCAGTTGGATCCAGGTGAGGATCACTGCGGGGGGCAGCTGGGGGTTATAGATCATACGGGCGGGTACATGGACACCGCGAGGAGGCAGCAGGGGTCGGGCCATCAGGATTGGGAAAAAGGGATCAGCGAGGCAGGTTAGTCATTTAAGTAGCAGATGTAATTGAATTGAATAATTCAAATCGATTCAATTAATCTTCGTAAAAGCATAAGGAGAATGAAAGTGGGCAGTAAGCAGGTGGATTTCATGGCGATATTATAGCACATATGTTCTATTCCACAAGGGTAACTACTCACCGCATAAAGGAATTGAGAGTGCAGGTGGGCCAAAGAGAGACGAAATAGCATCAAAAGCCTGGATACCCGCCAATTCAGCCGTATCGATAACAGATGCTAAAGACGCATACGTAT